>ERZ773155.685-NODE-685-length-29994-cov-7.524333_pt1 | contig 29994 bp, 30 predicted proteins | sample MGYA00511262_ERZ773155 | MGnify/ENA primary metagenome ERZ773155 (study PRJEB29015, sample SAMEA2737828) | human gut metagenome | biome: human gut; feature: human-associated habitat; material: faeces | place: China | collected 2012 ... | reverse complement strand
TAATACAATAGTTACAACAGCCATTCCAACAAGTACTACTTGACCAATAATATTCCATGCATTTGCCCCGGCAAACGCCCATACATATAAACCATAACCGCCTGCTATAGCTACTGCGCTATTTCCATCATAATCGACCATATTTACAGGATTATTAAGGCAATATGCAAATAAATTATTCTCAAGAACATTATTTTGGTCTTCATCAAGTACATCAACACTATCAGCATTTATAAACCTGTACAATTCAGGGTTGTAGTACCTTGATTTGAGGTGGTAATAGCCCGTCTCGGATGGGTTCTGTTATGTACACGGAGGGGGTGTCACCCCTCCGTGGCTGTGTCTTTTCGGACGGTTACCTGCTGAAACAAAATGCCGTCTACCGGCAAGCAGCGCCGCTCGAATGCCGTGGCACTTTTATTTAACTATATATGAGCCCAACTCCTTTCTGCAAACAAAAACGTCCACTATGTTGCTTTATATTTTATATATTATTTAAGTATTCCGAGCTGTTATTAACATCGCCTGTCACATTAAAGCATAATTTTTCATTTTCCATATAAGTTGAAATCGTGTATTCGTGCTCCAATCCGGTATAAGTCAAGCTATAATTACTGATGTCTTTAATATAAACTGTAGTTGTGCTTGATATGTTGCCGTTGGCGAAATTAAATTTGTGATTTTCAGAATCCGACACACTATCAGGAGCAACACTGCCGAAAATAGTAAAATAATAATCGTTAGTATCTTTTAGGTGGTAAAAGCTTACACTAACCCCTGAACCTGAATAATAGTAAATACGTTGGTTCTTTTGGGGAAATCCGACTATATATTTTCCGTCCTTTTTCAAAATCACTGCAGACCTAAACCTATTGGGAGAGGATTTCTGCCTGAATGAAACAAATGCCGAATCCTGACCGTATTCTATAAAGTCGATATTTCCCGAATACATATAATCAAATACCTCTTCAACATTATCGTATTTATGTATTTGTTCAATCGGAAAAACAACAGAAAGCTGATATAAAACCGCAACCATAACAAGTACAATAGCAACAATGCGTTTTCTATTTTTAGTACGTTTTGTAAAAAGCAATGCAAGCAAAACAGCAATACACGCTATAACAAGTCTTATTATATAAAACATAATGACATCTCTTTCTTAATAATTCGGTTGTGGCTGCAATTGAGGATAACCGCTATATTCAGGAATATTTGTTATCCCAACCAATGTACCTACAGCTACAATTGGCCAAACCAGACTTATATTACAGTAAATATAATCAGTATTTTCAATTTGGTTATCTGCGCTCCAAGATATCCCTGTAGTTGAAGCCTCAATACCAACTTGCATTATCGATAAATCCATTTTAATTCCTTTAGAGCTATAGAAATTGTCAGAAAAATATGTGCTTTTTGAAAATCCTATGTTATCAAGTCCTAAGCTTAAATCATAATATTGGTTTTTAAAGTTTATTTTTACACCACACGAAGAGGCAATAACGAAATCGCCTCGAACTTGTTTGTAAGTCATAACAGGTTTAGATTTTGAGGAAGGCTTTTTTTGAGTGCTTATACGGTTACCAACAGTCATAGAAGCCGGTATCAAATTAGAAGTATCTACAGCTGGTGTGGAATCCTCAATAAAAACACTTGTTTTCTCGTTTCCAAAGGTATTACCTACAAAATTCTTAAATGCGTTTCACCTTTTTGGAAACCATTTCTTTACATCTTCCCAAGCATTACCGTTATTGTCTCTCCTGTTTACAGGATTGTTGCCACAATATGCAAACATATTTTTGTCTAACAAGCCCTGTCCGGTTTGCGCATAGCCGTCCGCATTCAAGAACCTGCCGACTTCGGGAGAATAATAGCGTGATTTGAGGTGGTAATAACCCGTCTCGCTGTCGTAATAGTAGCTTCTGTACCGCAGAGGGTTCGTTTGAGCCAAGGCGGTGTTGCCGGTTATTTGAGTTACGTTACTTACTCTGGTTAATAAAGATGTTACGTATCAGCACAAATATGGTTAATATATATCTAAAATGTCCCGACACGTAACAAAACTGTCGAGAGTTGTAAAGTGCAAATTAAAAAATGTTTATGGCAATTTAATTCTGTCACGGGTGCTCTCTGGTTGTGGCGTACTCATCTATTATATAACGTGCATATCTGCTTGCCTGTCGCTCTCTGCCCATTGATGTTAGTTGAAGATTATTTATCCACTGATAGTAGTGAGTCAATTCATGAGCCAATGAAATAAGAATTGAAGCAAGCGCATTGTCTTTTCCGTTCTTGCTTAGCAATTCCTCATAATCGCCTGTTGCAATTCTGATATATGGTTCATCATAGTATGAATAGGGCTCAAAAAAGGTTCCAACTACATGATCGCCGTCTTTTGCTCGAATCCTTTCTGCCTCTTTAACATAAACAACAATCCTTACCGGAAAGTAATACTCTGCACGCAACCATTTTCCGAATTGTAAGCATGCACGTTTAACTTCCGGGTCAACATTTTTGTCACATCGAAACCGTAACCCAGTTCGCCCTGAGCCGTCTTTCGGCAAAATCTTTTCCCAGTTATCTAATCCCCAAATATGCATATTATTTATACTTCCTATGTCCTCTGCCGGGTGTATGTTTCTTTTGCGGTTTCGAGGGACTTGACCGTTGTCGAAGTTCTGTTGCTGACAATTATCAAAAACTAAAAAAATCGGACAATATCGTAGATATTATCCGTGCGTAAATTTAAAGTTTTTTTAATTTGCCGCACGTTTTTTATCAAGCCGTGAAATTTTACCGCATGGGGCTTGCACTCCCGTTCAGCTGTATTTTAAACGTTGTTTGCTGTAACGGTGTGTTGTCATATTAACAGAATGTATTAAAAAAGTCAATAAATGTTCGTATTATCAAAATTGATATCAAAAAGCGTTGTCGAACAGAATCATATAAATTATTGAATTTGCAAGCATTATTTGATAAAATATCTATAAAGGAGGTCTTTTGATGATACTCAAATTAAAACCCGCGTTTAAAGATTATATTTGGGGAGGAACAAAACTTCGTGATGATTTCGGATTTAAAAGCGACTTAAAAAAAATCGCTGAAGGCTGGATGCTGTCTTGTCATAAAGACGGCGAAAATATAATTGACGGCGGAAAATTTGACGGTAAAACATTGTCCGAAGTCATTAAAGCAACAGGAAAAGATATACTCGGAACAAAGGCACAAAAATATGACTTTTTCCCCATTCTCATAAAACTGATTGACGCTAAAGATAATTTATCCGTACAGGTGCATCCAAATGATGATTATGCGCTTCGAGTTGAAGGCGAATACGGAAAAACCGAATGCTGGTATGTGATTGATTGTGACGAAGGCGCTGAACTGATATACGGATTCAAGAAAAAAATTACAAATGAAGAATTCAGAAAACGCATTGAGAATAATACATTTTTAGACGTAGTAAATCATGTGAAGGTTAAAAAGGGTGAATTTTTCTTTATCGAATCCGGCACACTACATGCAATCGGAAAAGGAATTCTTCTTGCGGAAATTCAGCAAAATTCCAATACGACATATCGCGTATACGATTACAACCGTTTAGGAGCTGACGGAAAGCCAAGAGAGCTACACACCGAAAAAGCCCTCGACGTTACAAAATGCGAACCACCGAAAAATAACGGTGTAATGCCACCTGTTGTTAAGAAAGATGGCTATAACGAAAAACACCTTACTTCGTGCGAACTGTTCTCGGTCAAAGACATTACCGTAAACAAAAGCTATTCCTCCGTAGCCGACAGCAATTCGTTTGTATCCATTCTCGTTATCGACGGCAACGGCTCTTTGATTTGCGAAAACAAAACATTTCCGTTGTGCAAAGGCGACAGTTATTTTATAAGTGCCGATAGCGGAGAATTCAAAATATGCGGAAATGTAAATTTAATTGAAACAAGGGTATGACTTTTTAAATTGACATATTGACAATATATCTGTACCGTCATATAATGTTAATGCAAAATATTGCTGTCTTCGAGGCGGGGTGAAATTCCCCACCGGTGGTAAAAGTCCACAAGCTTCGGCTGATCGGGTGCAACTCCCGAACCGACGGTACAGTCCGGATGAAAGAAGATGTACTTAAGCTACACTTTCACCTCGCAGATTATATCTGCGAGGTTTTTATTTTGTTTGGCAGCATATTTCAGCAAAAATATGAAAGGTCTGATACCATGTCAAACAACAAAAAAAACAAAGGTGAAAAGAAAAAAATAATGTCGGGATTTCAAATCAGAAAAATGACTGTAACAGCCATTTTAGCGGCTGTTTCAACCGTCCTTATGTTTTTGAGCTTTAATGTTCCGTTTATGCCGAGCTTTATCAAAATGGATTTTTCAGAGCTTCCGGCGCTGATTGCTGCGTTTGCATACGGCCCGTTAAGCGGTGTTATTGTTTGTCTGATTAAAAATCTGATTAATCTTTTAAGTACACAAACCGGCGGAGTCGGTGAACTATCCAACTTTATTTTGGGATGTGCATTTGTGCTTCCCGCGGGACTGATTTATAAGCACAAGAAAACCAAAAAAAGTGCTGTTCTCGGCGCACTTCTCGGAGCCGTAATAATGGCAGCATTCAGTATGGTTTCAAACTATTATATTGTTTATCCGATTTATACCAAGTTTATGCCGATGGACGTTATAATTGCTGCATACAGTTCTATTTTGCCTTCGATTAAAAATCTTTGGCAGGCTTTATTTGTATTTAATTTACCGTTCACTTTTGCTAAAGGTCTTGTAAATGTTCTGATAGCAACGCTTATTTATAAGCCGCTGTCCCCTATTTTAAAAGGCAAGAATATTTGAGTTGATTTTATTGACAAACGTTGACAAAAATAGTAGAATATAATCAAATAAATAACAATCCTTATAAAGAGTGGCGGAGGGATCGGCCCTGTGAAGCCCGGCAACCTGCACTTAGATGCAAGGTGCTAAATCCCGCAGCATTATGTGCTGAGAGATAAGGTGAGTTCTATGGGACGCCTTATGCGGATTCAGCACGGGCGTTCTTTTTTTGATTGTTAAACATAAAGGAGTAATTTTAAAAATGGCGAAACATCTTTTTACATCAGAATCGGTTACAGAAGGACATCCTGATAAAATATGCGATAATATATCCGATGCCGTTCTAGATGCTATTCTCGCACAAGATCCTGACGGCAGAGTTGCTTGCGAAACAACTTGTATAACCGACCAAATAATGGTTATGGGTGAAATAACCACGAAGGCAAAAATCGATATTGAGAAAATTGCAAGAGATGTTGTTTGTGAGATAGGCTACGACTCACCTGATAAAGGCTTTGACGGACATACCTGTAAAGTTCAAATTGCTATTGACAAGCAGTCCCCGGATATTGCTCTCGGCGTAGATAAATCATACGAGCTGAAAGAAGGGTATGACGACAGTTATAATCTTCACGGTGCCGGTGATCAGGGTATGATGTTTGGTTACGCCTGCGATGAAACCGAAGAGCTTATGCCGCTGTCAATTTCACTTTCACATAAGCTTGCAAAGCAACTTACAAACGTCAGAAAAGACGGTACACTCCCCTATCTCCGTCCGGACGGCAAAACACAGGTTACCGTTGAATACGATGAAAGCGGTGCGCCCAAAAGAGTTGACACTATTGTTATTTCCTCTCAGCACAGTGCTGATGTCTCTCTTGATCAAATCAGAAGTGACATAGTAAAATATGTTATCAAGCCCATTGTTCCCGAAAATCTTTTAGATGACGATACAATTATTTATGTGAATCCTACGGGCAGATTTGTCACAGGCGGCCCTGCAGGTGACAGCGGTCTTACAGGAAGAAAAATTATTGTTGACACATACGGCGGTATCGGTCGTCACGGCGGCGGTTGCTTCTCCGGAAAGGACCCCACAAAAGTAGATCGTTCTGCTGCTTATGCTGCGCGATATGTCGCCAAAAATATTGTTGCGGCAGGTCTTGCAAAAAAATGTGAAATTCAAATTGCTTACGCAATCGGCGTAGCACATCCTGTTTCTGTTATGATTGATACATTCGGAACAGGCATAATTTCCGACGATACTTTAAGTGAAATTGTCACCGAAACATTTGATTTGCGTCCGGCGGCTATAATTGACAGCCTCGACTTACGCAGACCTATTTATCGTCAGCTCGCTGCATATGGTCACATGGGCAGAACCGACCTTGATCTTCCGTGGGAAAAAACCGATAAAGCCGTTGAGTTGAAGCAAGCGGCTGGAATTTAAGAAACTGTATAAAACTCTTTTTTTGGTTCATAATAACAATGAACTATTTAAAGGAGTTGAAAACTGATGTTAGACAGAATTGCGTTAATCCTTGTTATCATCGGCGGTATCAATTGGGGTTCAATCGGACTTTTCAAGTTTGATATTGTCGGATGGATATGCGGCGGTCAAGATGCAGTTATCAGCAGAATAATATACACTCTTGTTGCGTTGGCGGCAGTATGGTGTATATCATTGCTATTCAAGCAAAATGAAATTCTATCATCCGATAACGGCGAAAAAAGAGCATAAAACTAAAAGTCCGGCTCAGCCGGACTTTTTTTCTGTAATCTTTGTTTTATCTGCAATGACGTAAATCATATTGTTTGTGTAATACACGACTTTACCGGGTAGTGCTCCCGACGGCTTCTTAACATTTTTTACTAATGTATAATCAACCGGTACCTTAGTATTTTCCTTTGCAGAACTATTACAAGCCGCTATAATCGCAGCCTCCGAAATTGCAAGGTCTGTAAATTCACGTTTATCGGAAACAAGTATTGTATGTGAACCCGGAACACCTTTGGTGTGAAACCACATATCATAATTTTTGGCTGTTTTAAATGTAAGTTTATCGTTTTGCAAATTATTCCTACCGACAAGAACCCTGAAGCCCTCACTTGTTACATATTCAAGCGGAGGAAGTTCTCGAGGCTGTTTTTGCTTTACAATTTTATGCTTCTTTATAAAACCGCCTAAAACAAGCTCATTTCGTATACTTGCAATTTCACTCTCTGTTTCGGCACGCATAAGGCTGTCTTTTACCGAGTCAATATAAGATAATTCCTGTTCCCCGGATTCAATTAAATCGGCGAGCATTTTTTCTGCAGTATGCGCTTTTTTATACTCCTTGTAGTATTTCTGTGAGTTTTTTGCGGGAGATAAAGCCGGATTTACAGGTATTCTAACAAGACGATTGTTGTCATAATAATTTTCAACCTCATAATACGAACAGCCGGAGCTTAATTTATATTGGTTAGCACTTATAAGCTCTGCATATGTTTTCAACGTGTCTTTATCATCACACTTTTGCAATTCCGCCCTTTGGTTAGCTATTTTACGGACAAGGCGCTCTGTCGTATTATTCAGAATTTTTATTATATCCCTAGCCTTCACCTTCATACGCAACGCAAGGTCTCGTTCATAATAAAAAACATCAAGAGCTTCCGAAACCGACGCAAAAGTCTTTTTGCTAAAGAGCCTACCGTATTGCTTGATATCAATTATCGAAAAATCATATGGTTTACCGTCAACATCAAACAATACGGTAACACCGACTTTATCGCTCACCAAATATGCCTTTAATTCGGATACAGCTTTTTTGAGTATATCGCTGTCGCACTCCGAAACCGCAAGATCTTCTCCAAAAGCTTCGTACGCAATTTCACGACACATAAGAGGCGAAGAACCCTCAATTGAAAACAACAAAGACTTGCTCATTTTCAAATGAGAATTCAACAGTACCGAAGTACAAATATCTTTGACTTCGTCCTTGAGAATATTGCATTTTTTCTGCTGCGGCGGCAACACATATGTTACGGAAGGCAATATTTCTCTGACTGATGATTTATTTTCATCAACCCTTTTTACCGCATCGATTATTTTCCTGTCGTTGCCTATAAGTATAATATTACTGTGTTGAGCCATTATCTCAACGCAAACTGAGAGATTAACCTTATCTCCTATTTCGTTAACTGCGTCAAAATCAAAAAACAGTATTCTGTCAAGGCCCGATTGACGAATGTTTCTGAGAATTGCTCCTGTAAGTTTTTTTCTAAAAAGCATACAAAGCATTGGCGGTTTTTGCGGGTTTTCAAGCGAATGAGAGGTCAAATGCACCCTTGACGAGCTCGGTTCTGCCGACATAAGCAGTTTATATGCGCCGTTTCTTGTTCGCATATTAAAGACCAATTCAAGCCTTGACGGCTGATTGACCCGTTCAACTCTCGCTCCTATTAACTTTTCGGCTATTTCGTCTTTAATAAAATGTAATGTAATACCGTCAAGAGCCATAATGATATATCCTCAAATATTCTTAATCGGAGTTTTTTGTTCCGCAACTTTAAATTGTATATCTTTAAACTTATCCTCAAGCAATTTACACAAGCTCACTACAGCCGGAAACTCAGTCTCATAATGCCCGGCAGAAACAAGTAATATTTCTTCATCGGTTGCATCCAGAAACTCATGATATTTTCCGTCACCCGTAACAAGTGCATCAGCGCCGGCTTTTTTTGCGTCCGATGCAAAATCCGAGCCTGCACCGCCGCAAACCGCAACAGTCTTTATTTCTTTTGTACAGTCATTATATCTAAGGTGCGCCGAAAGACATTTGCTCACATATTCCGAGAACATATCCGAGGCCATCGGTTTATCAAGCTCACCTATCATAAAGCAGCTGTCATTACTTGAAACAACATTATGCAAATTAAGTTTTTGTGCCAGAACCTTATTTACACCAATGGGAGATAAATCATAGTTAGTGTGGGCGGAAATAACAGATATACCGTTTTTAAAGCAAATTGCTGCCGGTGTTTTTTCGGTAAGTGCAGACAAAGAACCGAAAATTACCGGATGGTGGGAAACAATAAGGTCATACTTTCCGTCAATCGCTTCATTCAAAACTTCTGCATTAATATCAAGCGTAACCAAAGCCTTTGAAATAACACAGTTACCGCAATTTACCAAAATACCGCTGTTATCCCATTCAAGTTGTAAAGAAAACGGTGCAAAACTGTTAATATAATCATATATTTCGCTTAGCCTGCTCATATTTAATTTCCTCCAAAATTTTGCCTATTTTGTTTGCATCATAACCGGAATTTTTAAGCGCCGTATACTTTTTTTCAAGCCTGTTTACAATTCTATTACAAAACTCAATTTCATCCGGATTATTGCTGTAAATCAGATTTCCGACATAGAAGTACCACTCGCCAAAATCAGCCTCTTCTTCGGTATATTCGGCTGACAGTGCAAGATACAGTCTTTTACCTTCTCTTACAACCGTTTCCTTTGTAATTTTATAACCGTTATCGCACAAAAAAGCCCTCAAATCTTCAAAATGAGTCATTGGCTGCATAATAATCTGTTTATTATTTTTAAGCCATGGTGCGTCACTGATTATTTTAGCTATAAGCTCACCGCCCATACCCGCTATAACAACGGCGTCGGCTTCGGTTTCTTCAATATTTTCAAGTCCGTCGGAAAGCCGTAAAACCACTCTATCTTCAAAACCGTATTGTTTAACGGTTTTTGCCGCATTATTTAACGGTCCTTCGTTTATATCAGAGGCCACAACAGTTTCAGCAAGATCATTTTGTAATGCGTAGACCGGTATGTATGCGTGATCGGTTCCGATGTCGGCAAGCTTTTTGCACGGAGTAATCAATTCTGCTGTTTTCAGCAAACGAGGAGTTAAGTTAATCATAATTACCGTAATTTAAAGGCTGTGTTTTGAGCACAGCCTTTTTAAGTCAGTTATTTTTTCCTTTTAAAAATTCGTTGATATTCTCAACAAGCACGTCCGGGTCAACACCGTGAACCATACAAGCCTGCTCTACTGTTTCGCCGCGCGAAGCCGGGCAACCCAAGCAATGCATACCCATTTCAAGGAAAAAAGGAGCTGTATCTCTCTCGGCATCAAGAATGTCGCCGATTGTCATATCTTTATTGATTTCTGTCATAAATAAAACCTCCGATTATGCTTTTGCGACCGCTAATTTGACTTTACCGTCGCCTATCTCAACTTCTTTGGTAAGATCCGCGTCAGAAAGAGTTCCGCCGAGGATAAGTTCATCGGCAAGAAGCTCCGACTTAATGTATTCGGTCTTTTCTTTGAGAGCACCAATAACGGCTGTGTCAAGAGACTCAATTGCCATTTTAACTCTCTGCTCTACCTCATACCCTGCTTCTTTTCTTATAAGCTGACACTGTCTTACCGTATCACGTACCAAGCCCTCTTTAATGAGTTCGTCGGTAAGCACGGTATCCAACGCCACAACGCCCTTATCATTCTGAAGCTCGGCAGATACAATACCCTCTTTAGTTTTTGTCTGGACACTGAATATATCAGCGGCAAATTTATCGTCCCAACCGGGAACGGAAACTTCATCTCCCTGTTCAACTGCAGAAACAAGTTTTGTCATAACATCCTTTGAAAGTGTTTCAAGGGTTTGCTTCATCTTGTTAACATTCTGCTTAAGAACAGCACCGGCTACCTTAAAGTTTACGGTCAGATATTTATCCTCAAGAACATTAACATCATCAATATATTTAATATTCTTAATGTTAAGCTCATCAAGTATTATCTTTTCAAATACTCCTATTTTATTTGCCGTTTCGCTGTCACAACAAACATAAAGTGTTGAAAGAGGCTGGCGAACCTTGAGCTGCTGCTCATTGCGAAGTCTCATTGCGGTAGCTATTATCTCTCTTGAGACAGCCGTTTTTTCAACAATTCCGTCATCCTCAAATCCCTCTATCGGCTTCGGCCAATCGCAGAGATGCACGGAGATCGGTGACGAAGGCATAACTTTTCTCGTAAAGTTCTGCCAAATATGCTCTGTCATAAACGGAATAACAGGTGACATAACAAGAGTTGCAGTATTAAGTGCATAATAAAGCACCCAATAAGCAGTCATCTTATCTTTTTCATCGCCGGTTTTCCAGAAGCGACGACGATTTGTCCTTATATACCAATTTGATATATCGTCAACAAATACCTCAAATTCTTTTACAAGCATATAAACTTTATAGTCATCATAAAGCGCTTTAGCTTTTTTCAGGAATTCATTGGTACGAACAACAAGCCATATATCCGTAGGAGTCATCGCAGACTTGTCCGGGGTGTAATTTTCAAAATTAGGCTTATCGATTTTTGCATATGTCTCAAAAAACGTATAAATATTCCAATATGAAAGAAGCTTTCTTCTCGCCTCATCGCCGAGATTATAACCAAAACGAACATCGTTTGACACAGGAGCACCTGCATATAAATAGCGGACTGTGTCAGCACCTATTTTTTCAGCCGCCTCATCGAATTTAATCATAAATCCGGTTTTCGAGAACTTTCTGCCGTCTTCGGCTATTACGGCACTATTAGTGAGAACTCTCTCATAAGGAGCTTTACCCTCAAGCACAACACTCATAAAGAGCTGTGAATAAAACCAAAGTCTAACCTGCTCGTGCATTTCGGTAACCCACTCTGCAGGGAAGTTCTTTTTCCATTCTTCCTTATCACGGAAATAGCCGAATGTTGAGTAAGGAACAATGCCGGCATCAAGCCAAACATCACCGATTTCAGATATACGCGAAACCTCTTTGCCGCAATGCGGGCATTTAATTTTAATCTTATCCACCCAAGGTCTGTGAAGCTCGGGCAGTTCATCAACAAGTTTAGGGTCAACCGCAAGAGAACGAAGCTCTTCCTTAGAACCTACAACGGTTACATGACCGCAATCGCAAGGATAAAACGGAAGCGGCATACCGTAATAACGCTTACGGGATATGTTCCAGTCTCCCATATTATTTAACCAATCGTTCATACGTTTGCCGTTTGATGCAGGCTCCCACTTAACGGTATTGGCGGCTTCAATAAGCTTCGGACGTAATTCATCTGTTCTGATGTACCAAGCCGGTACAAGTCTGAACACAACCTCCGATTTACATCTCCAGCATACGGGATAGCTATGCTCATGCGGTTCAACCTTATAGAGCTTATCATCAGCTTTAAGGTGCTCAAACACCTCATCTGCAACGGTATGGCTGTCTTTTCCGGTCATCCAGCCGAAGCCGTCAAGATATATACCCATATCATCAATGGGCATTACTTTTGCGAGACCGAGTTTTTCACCAAGCTCAAAGTCTTCGACGCCGCAACCTGGAGCTATATGCACTATGCCGGTACCTTCGTCTGCGGCAACATCCTCCCAAGCAACGATTTTATGGTCAATACCGCTTTGGGCGGGAATATCCGGGAAGCATGTTTCATAATGATAGCCTACAAGCTCAGATCCCTTAAACGCACGAAGCACTTCGACTTTATCGTCGCCGAGATGACCTATTGCATTCTTAGCGAGAATCAGAGTTTTTTCATCGCTTTTAACCTTTACTTCAACATAATCAATTTCGGGATTGACTGCAAGCGCAACATTAGAAGAAAGCGTCCATGGAGTTGTTGTCCAAACAAGCATTTTGGACGGTATTTCTTTAATCGGGAGTTTAAAATATACCGAATTGTGCGTCATCATTTTGTATGAGCCTGTCATTTCGTGCTCGGATAGCGATGTTCCGCATCTAGGACACCAAGGCATAGGCTTATACTCACGCTGAATCCATCCGTGCTCATCACATTTTTTAAGAAAATACCAAATACCGCCTATATTTTCATCGGTGTTAGTATAGTAGGAATGGTCCCAATCCATCCATTGGCCGAGTCGTTTTGACTGTTCGGTAATAATCCCCGAAAAATGCTTGACACGGTCTTTACAAGCTTTTGTAAACTTGTCCATACCGTAGTTTTCAATATCCTTTTTAGTCTTAAAACCAAGGGCTTTTTCAACCTCAACTTCAACCCATAGTCCCTGTGAGTCAAATCCGTTTTGGTAACGGCAATCACATCCTTGCATTGCATGATAGCGAATAAAAATATCTTTTATACTTCTGCCCCAAGCGTGGTGAATACCCATAGGGTTATTAGCTGTTATAGGACCGTCAAGGAATCGGAACATTTTGTGGCCACGATTTTTTTCGCGGAGCTTTTCAAAGCACTTTTCCTTTTCCCAAAAATCCATGACTTCATGTTCCATATCTACGAACATATTTTTTTCATCTGCCACTTTATTTTTTCCCCTTTCAGAGCACAATTATTAAAGCCATAATATTTAGATTATATCTAAAAAAGTCAATATTTACAAGGCTTTTTACTTATTTTTTTCATTAAATTTCGGAATGATGTTAGTTTCATCGACAATATATATAGGGCGGTTTTTCACTTCAAGATAAATTCGAGAAATATACTCGCCCGCTACGCCGAGAGACAGCAATATGAGGCCCCCTATAACAAACACGGCACATATCAATGAAGGATACCCGGGTACGTCAGAACCATAGATTAAAGTTCGTATAAAAATATAAATCGCATAAACTATTCCGATCAAGCTGAATGCAGACCCTATATACAGCGAAATCTTTAATGGTGCAGTCGAAAATCCTATAATACCGTCAAGCGCGTATCGCAGCAATTTCCAAAATGACCATTTCGTCTCACCTGCCACACGGCTGTTGTTCTCATGTTCAAACCATTTCGTCTTAAATCCTACCCAACTGAATATCCCTTTGGAAAATCTGTTATATTCCGGCATAGAAATTATTGCATCGACGACCTTACGCTTCATTATTCTGAAATCCTGCGCGCCGTCCTCAATACCCGTGTCCGAAATTTTATTGATAAGTTTATAAAACTGCTTTGAGAAAACACTTTTAAGCTTTGCCTCGCCTTTTCTGTCTATGCGCCTTGCGGCAGCTATATCGTAATCTTCGTTAATAAGCACATTCATCATATCCGGAATCAAATTCGGTGAGTGCTGCAAATCGGCGTCCAAAATTCCGACATATTCTGCGTCCGACATCTTCATACCGGCAAGCATGGCGGCTTCTTTGCCAAAATTGCGCGAAAAAGAAATATATTTTACATAATCATATTTTTCCGCATAATCACGCAGTAAACCGAGTGTATTATCGCGGCTGCCGTCGTTAATAAAAATAAACCTTACCGAAACATCATTCATTTTATCTTTGACATCTTTTAACGCTTCAAAAAAAAGAGGTAAAGACTCCTGCTCGTTAAAGCAAGGAATCACAAGATCAAGCTTTCTCAAAGATATGCACATCCTTTAATTGGTCTTATGATAGTATAACATATTATACGTTAAAAAAAAACAAAAATATAAGCGGTATAAAAACCGCTTAAAATTTTAGTTTTATTGTTTTTTCTCGGATAAGTATTTTTGCTTTGTTGCCTGGCCGCCTCTTATATGTCGTTCAGCTTTATTAACCTCCAAGACCTCTCTTACTTCTGTATACAAACCCGGATTTATCCTCCTAAGTCGCTCGGCAACATCCATATGTACTGTTGATTTGCTCACCGAAAACACCTTAGCTGCCGCTCTTACGGTGGCTCTGTTTTCAACAATATATTCTCCCAAGATCACAGCGCGTTCTTCAACAGTATCGTTCAAAACAAATCCCTCCTTAGTCTATCAATAATTGATATGACAAAGGAGGGACAAATATTCTTAAATTATTTTAGGCGTAAATTACTTTGTGCCGAATATTCTGTCACCGGCATCACCGAGACCGGGAATAATGTAGCTGTGCTCATTAAGTCTCTCATCAAGAGCAGCGCAGAAAATATCAACATCGGGATGAGCCGTCGTAAGAGCTTCAAGGCCCTCGGGAGCGGCGATAATACCCATAAATTTAATTGATTTCGGATGGAAAGTCTTTATCTGATCTATTGCATCAATAGCGGAACCGCCTGTTGCAAGCATAGGATCAAGCACGATTACTTCACGCTCCGAAATATCAGACGGTAACTTGCAATAATACGGAACGGGCTTTACAGTAACCGGATCACGATACATGCCGATGTGGCCAACCTTTGCCGAGGGAACAAGCGCCAAGACGCCGTCAAGCATTCCGGTTCCGGCTCTGAGTATCGGAACGAATGCGAGTTTTTTACCCGAAATAACTTTAGCTTTAGCAATGGCAATAGGAGTTTCGATTTCGACTTCCTCAAGAGGAAGATCGCGAGTAGCCTCGTAGCACATAAGCGTTGCTATCTCTGAAACAAGTGCTCTGAATTCTTTAGAACCGGTATTTTTATCTCGGAGCAACGTCAGTTTGTGCTGAATAAGCGGATGGTTGGTAATAGTAACCTTACCCATAATTAGCCTCCAATAATTTAAATTTCTAAAATATTATATAACAGCCGTCAATAAAAGACAAGATATTTTTATTTGTTTTCGATTTCGGTTATTTGGTCTATTCTTCTTTGATGGCGGCCGCCCTCAAATTCGGTTTTCAAAAAGACATCAGCCAGTTCTGTAGCAAGGCCGGCACCGACTACCCTGCCGCCGAGGCAAAGAATATTAGCATTATTGTGAAGTCTTGTATATTTAGCACTGAAATAGTCGGAACAACAAGCTGCGCGTATACCCTTGACTTTATTTGCCGCCATGGACATACCTATACCGGTTCCGCAGCACAGAATACCGAGGCTGCCCTCATCTGATAAAACACTTAAGCAAGTCTTTTCGGCAATTGGCGCATAATCCACCGACTGCGTAGAATCTGTTCCGCAGTCTATTACTTTATAGCCTTCTGCATCAAGATGCACCTTCAATGCCTCTTTCAATTCAAATCCGCCGTGATCTGCTCCTAAATAAACCGTCATTTCTTAAGCTCCTTTTTCTTTTTTAATTCTCGCTCTGCCTGAGGCAGTCTTAAATAAACCGGTAAAAGCTCGTTGGCGCTAACCGGTAATTTACCTGAATTGATATATTTTTCAGTAAGAAATGCAACGCTTGATGCGCGCTGATACCTGTTTTGTGCATCCGCCAATATGATATTGTCAAAGCTGTCCGAAAGCTTTTCATAAGTTACTGCGGCACCATCTCCTGCAAATACAATAGGCTTGTCTATGCTTTTTAAGCTGTCAGCCAATTCCGATATGAGCATCGCGCTGTCGGGAGTCAATCTTTTGCCGTTCTCAAAAAGTGCCGTATACACCTGAGAGCATCTTGCGTCCATAAGAGAACAAACAACACAGTTTCGGTCAAAAAAGGGATACGCTATTGTCTCAAGAGTAGAAACACCATAGCACGGCTTGCCGACTCCATCGGCCATTCCCTTTACGGCAGCCACAGCTATTCTGACACCCGTAAATGAACCCGGTCCGTTTGAAACAGAAAATACATCTACCGTGCCTATATCGGTTTTAGTATTATCAAGTATATTTTTCACCATCGGCATAAGGGTTTCGCTGTGTGTCAGTTTAACGTTTGTGAACTCTTCACCTATAAGTACCCCATTATCCGAAAGCGCAACACTGCAAGAAGAAGCTGAGCTTTCAACAGAGAGAATTTTCATCTTTAACACCATCTATTCTAATAATACGAGCATTATCGGAACCGCCTTTTTCCATATATACCCTCACAGTATTCTCAGGCAATGCGTTTTCAACATTTTCACTCCACTCAACACACAAAACCGAGCCCATATCTATATAGTCAAAAAAGCCGGTAGAATAAAGATCGTCCCAGCTCTCAACACGGTACATATCAAAATGACAAAGCTCATTATGCTCACCGTAAACATTTACAATTGCAAATGTCGGGCTTGAAACATTACAAGTGAGCCCCATACCCTTTGCAATACCGCTGATAAGAGTCGTCTTGCCCATTCCGAGACCGCCGTAAAAAGCCACAACCGTTCCGCCGTCAAGGTTTTTGGCCAGTTTTTCGCCTAAGGCAATTGTTTCCTTGGCGGATTTACTTGAAAACTCTATCATTTAATCACCTTAGTTATTTTAGCATTAAATTTATTATCAGTAAATACTTTTTTGCTTGAAAATATCAGCTCACCATAATATAATATTAAATAATGAATTCGGAGGTAAAAAAATGAAAAAGGTTTTTTCGACAATAAAAAGCTTTTTGAAGGAAACTGATATTTTGTTGTTTTCTCTTTGTGTGATTACCTCCGCATTTGGATTGTTAATGGTTTACAGCGCCACCCGATACACTCTTAAAGACGGAGCTCATTTTTCGAGAGAATTTATAATAATGCTGCTTGCGATTTTCCTCGGAATCATTGCTGCGTTGTTCTTATCATATTTCGATTACCAAGTATATACCAAGTTTTGGCCGGTTATAGCTGTTTTCTGTGTTATCATAATGCTTGTTCTCTTCAAATGGGGCACAGGGCCGTCTTCAAGACCGGACGCCAGAACATGGCTTTCAATAGGACCTATAAATTTTCAACCGTCAGAACTTGTAAAAATCGGATTTATTATAACGTTCGGTGTGCATTTGGATAAAGTGAAAGAAAAAATCAACAACATTTTCAGTATCCTTCAACTCGGTGCACACGCTGCCGTACCGATAGTTCTTGTTGCGGCAACCGGCGATATGGGTTCTGCACTCGTATTTATGGTTATTGCCATTGTCATGATGTTTGTAGCAGGCGTTCATTGGGGATATTTTCTCGGCGGTATAGCTTTAGTCGGAGCGGCAACTCCTCTTATTTGGACTTATGTTTTAAAGCAGCTCCAAAAAGACAGATTTTTAGCTCTTATTTATCCAGATTTATATCCTGATATTATATATCAGCAGCAACGCGGTCTTAACGCCATCGGTGCCGGCGGTATTACGGGGCAAGGCTTGTTTAAGGGAGCTTACACACAGGCAGGAGCTGTCCCCGAGAGCCAAAATGATATGATTTTTTCCGTTGTCGGTGAAGAATTGGGATTTATCGGCTGTATAACCGCACTGCTTCTTATAGTTTTAATAACTGTGAGAATTATTTATGTCGGAAAAAAGTCAAGCGAGCAATCCACCAATCTGATTTGTACGGGAATGGCTGCAATGATAATCGGGCAAATGATTATAAACGTCGGCATGTGCTTAATGCTGTTGCCAGTCATCGGTATAACGCTTCCGTTTTTCAGTGCCGGCGGTTCTTCCAACCTTTGTGTCTATTTAGGTATAGGTATAGTTATGAGCATTTACAGACACAACTGCGATACGGGTGCCGTAAATATAAGAGTATATGATTCATTAAAAAAATAGTCTGCTGTTTATACAGCACCAAATAAAACTAAATAAAGCAAAAGAGCACGGACAAACTCATGTTTTGTCCGTGCTCTTTTGAGTGAGCGCAAAAAACAACCAGTCCAGCCCCTCAAAAACTAAATGCTGTCTTTTGCGCAAAATGCGGACTACCGTTTTTCAGGTAGCAAGCTTATTATAATCCATTAAAAAGAAAAGGTCAATATTTTTTCGACAAAAAAGCCTCTTTTTCGCAACTAAAATATTTTTACACCTTTTGAAGCTTTGCAAGACGTGCCATAATTTTCTTCGTGCCGGATTTAACGAAGGCAATTTCGAGCAGCAAATCGTTTCCCATAGATGTTGTTTTTGTAATAACGCCTTCCCCGAACACCTTGTGAATAACCGTGTCGCCGACTTTATAATCAATATCTCCCGTTGTGACTTTCGGAGAAGCTTTTCCGGAACCGCTGAAGCCGCGATCTATATGGTGTTCTCTTGCAGAAGCAACATACGGCGAGTGTTTTGCGGCTCTATCGAGTCCCGCCATTGCTCTGAATCCCGTCTCCTGCTTGATATTCAGTAAATTCTCGGGGATTTCGGAGATAAATCTGGATTGACGGAAATAGTTAGTAGAGCCGTACAACATTCTGCTTTTAGCCTTCGTAATATAAAGTTTTTCTTTAGCCCTCGTTATTCCTACGTATGCAAGCCTGCGTTCTTCTTCAACTTCAGTTTCATTATACATACTCTGTATCCCGGGGAATATTCCCTCTTCAAGTCCGGGCATAAATACCACCGGAAACTCAAGCCCCTTTGCCGAATGAAGTGTCATAAGAACAACGGCATCCTCACCCGCGTTATAATTGTCAATATCGGTAAGTAAAGCTATTTCTTCGAGATAATCGTTGAGGGTTGCATCTTCATTATCTTCTTCGTATCTGACAAGGTTTGATTTAAGCTCGTTTATATTTTGCATACGGTCGTCGAACTTTTCGGGATTGGACCGAAGATAGCCTACATAACCGGTTTCTTCTATAATACTGTCATATAGCTCCGGCAAGCCCTCTGTTTCGGAGAGAGACATCAGTCTATCCATCATTGCAGTAAATTGAATCAGCTTTCCAGAGGTACGCTTTAACACCTCGTACTGATCGGCGGTTTTTAAAACCTCATATAGCGTAATACCGAGAGTTTCGGCTATTTCGCCGGCTTTGGCAACCGTTGAGTCTCCTATACCGCGTTTCGGAATATTTATTATTCGTCTCAATCTTACAGAATCGGACGGATTGTTTATAACGTTAAGATAGGCATGTATGTCTTTGATTTCGGCTCTGTCATAGAACTTATGGCCGCCTATAATCCTGTACGGAATGGCATTTTTTACAAGTGCGCGCTCAATAGAGTTTGACATTGCGTTCATCCTGTAAAGAACAGCATGATCGCTCCACTTTCTGCCCTTCGCCACAGAATTTAAAATTTGCTCGGCAATATAACGCGCCTCATCTGTCTCATCAGCAGCGGTGCTCAGTTCTATTTTTTCTCCGCTGCCGTTTGCCGTCCATAAATTTTTACCCTTACGTTCGGTATTGTTGGCTATAACCGCATTTGCGGCATCAAGAATGTTCTGTGTGGATCTGTAATTCTGCTCAAGTCGTATTACAACTGCATCTTCATATCTATTTTCAAAGCTCAAAATGTTTTCAATAGTAGCGCCCCTGAAACGATAAATGCTCTGATCGTCATCACCGACAACACAGATATTTTTATATTTGTCCGCGAGCAGAGATGTAAGTACATATTGAGCATGGTTCGTATCTTGATACTCGTCTACCATTATGTATTTAAATCTGTTTTGGTAATAGTCAAGAACGTCGGGTTCGTTTTGTAAAAGCGCAACTGTATTGGCTATAATATCATCAAAGTCCATAGCATCGGCATTTTTTAAAAGTTGCTGATACTTTTTATAACACTCGCCCATTTTGCGAAGTCTGACATCATTGCCTGCCGCTTTTAAATAATCATCCGGGGAAATCAACGAATCCTTGGCCTTGCTGATTTCATTAAGTATAGTCTTGTGTGACAGAAATTTATCGTCAACACCGAGCAATTTCTGACATTCTTTCATTACGCGCTTGCTGTCGTCGGTGTCATAGATTGTAAAATGAGATGAAAAACCGAGTTTGTCGCCGTTTCTTCTCAGAATACGCAAACAAGCGGAATGAAACGTGCATGCCCAAATATCCGCAGCATTATCCCCTAACATTTTAACGAGGCGTTCTTTAAGCTCATTTGCGGCTTTATTGGTAAATGTTATAGCGAGAATTTGCCACGGCATGGGAGCGTCATAGGATAATACATCACGTATTTCATGGTACACAGAGCTGTCACCTACAAGATAGCGCTGCATTAGCTCAACATCATACTCATCCGGAGTCCTTGAAGATTTTTCCGTATTGTAAGCATCGCCGTATTTGAGCAGATTTGAAATTCGATTAACAAGCACGGTTGTTTTTCCCGAACCTGCGCCTGCGAGAATTAAAAGCGGTCCTTTTATTCTAAAGACCGCTTTTTTTTGCATATCATTCATTCGAGAAAACTCTTTCTCGATTATGTTTTTTCTTATATTCAAAAAGTTGTTATAATCCATCTGTTTTATATCTCCGATATTATTGTTTAAAAAGATTTCCTCCATGACAGTCAATGGCAACGGTAAGCGGAAACTCGCAGAATTCAAGCTTTTTGACAGATTCGCAACCAAGCTCCGAAAATGCAATAACTTCACAACTCTTTATGCATTTTGACGCAAGTGCACCGGCACCGCCTACGGCGCAAAAGTATACAGAGCCGTTGCGTACGATAGCTTTGCAAACCTCATCGGAGCGCGGTCCTTTGCCTATCATCGCTCCAAGACCCATATCTAAAAGTTTTGGAGAAAAAACATCCATTCTGCTTGAAGTCGTAGGCCCGCAGCTGCCTATTGCCAATCCCTCCGGAGTCGGAGTAGGACCTGCAAAATACTGTACAGCCCCATTTATATCATAAGGAAGAGTTGCTCCTTTATTTATAAGTTCAAATATCCTTTTGTGGGCAGCGTCACGCGACGTATACACAATTCCGCTCAAATATACCGTATCGCCGGCGTTAAGGGTTTGCGCAGCCGCTTTGATATTCTTTGTATTAATGTGGTAAAGAGCCAACCTTATCCCTCTTTATGTTTGTTAAAATTAAAAACCGTTGAGGAATCGAGATTAAACCCGTCCTCTATTTTCTTTGAATTATCATCTACTGTATTTTGCAGCGTTATATTGTTTTCATCATCGATTTTAATTGATACATCCGGCACAAAGGAAGGTGCATTTTTTCTCTTGGAAAGCTCATTTGCAGAAACGGACATTTTATTGGCAAGCGCAGCGATGCTTGAATGCAATTCATCAATAGAGCGATTAAATCTTTCGGATATCGCATTGACCTCTGCCGTGAGCTTACTTATCTCAACAGCTTGTTCCGATATTTCAGCCGAAGCCTTTGCCGAAATATCAGAGGCTTTAACATTGGCAGCCGATACAATTTCATCGGAATACTTGCGCGCATCCAAAAATGCCGCACCGAGTTGAGCCTCTGCGGTTTTAATTTTTTGCTCTTTAAGCTCAAATTCGCTGACGGACTCATCATACTTATCAGAAATACTCTGCAATTCGGAGACCTTGTTATTCAGCTCAACGTTTTCATTTTTCAAAGCTTCAACAGTATCGCACTGAACATTGTATTTCTCTTGCAGATCATTTAAAGACGTGCATTTCTCGGTTAAATCGCCGACTTTATCTTCAAGCTCATTAATCTTTGTTTCCTTATCGGCATACTTCCTTTGAAGATCACTTATCTCATTTCTCAGGTCCTCAATATAAGAAATAACATCTGAGCGATTAAATCCGCCGAATACGGCAGAACGAAATATTTTTTCGGATGCCATCAAAATTCCTCCAATTTAATATTACACAAAATATTTTATCAGATTTCTACGACAAAAACAACACATATTTTGATTTCAGCATTTGATTTTAATAGACTTTTGTTGTATAATAAAAAACAGTTAATGATTTAGAGGTGAGACTATGGCAAACACAACCGGCAAAAAAATAAAAGACGCTGCGATAATCGGTGGATGCGCATCACTGATATATCTCACAATCGGAGATATTTCTTACAGACTTTCACTTTCAAGAGGAGGCCTAAACAGCAAACTTATTACCGATATGGTGGCTAAAAGTGCTGCAAAAAAGCCAAAGAACGAATACAAGGAAAAGCTTGACAGTATGATTGATGACGGTGCTGACTGGTTTATGCATCAAGATACAGAAAAAATTATAATCGAAAAAAAGCATAGACAGTCTCTTTATGCCGATCTTATTCGTCCTGATAAGCCCAGTAACGTATACATTATATGCATTCACGGCTACACTTCTTCACCTGCAAATATGGGTATTTATGCAAAAAAATACCATGAATTGGGTTATAACGTCTTACTGCCGAGCCTTCGCGGACACGGAGATTCGGAGCAGGATTTCATAACAATGGGCTGGAACGACCGCCTCGATGTAATTGAATGGATAAACTACATTGCTGAGCGTAATCCAGAATCAAAAATAATTCTGCACGGAGTGTCAATGGGTGCTGCAACCACCATGATGGCAACCGGAGAAAAGCTGCCTGAAAATGTAAAAGCGGCAATAGAAGATTGTGGGTACACCTCCGCTTGGGATATATTAGGCATAAGGCTTACCAAGAGCATTAAACTACCGAGATTCCCGTTTTTATATAGTGCGAACATTGTAAATCTTCTCAGAGAAAACTTTAATCTGAGAAACGCTTCGTCTGTAAAGCAGGTTAAGAAAAGCGTTACGCCTACTTTGTTCATTCACGGTGAAGCCGATACCTTTGTTCCGTATGAAATGCTCGACAAGGTTTATTCTGCTGCCGCTTGCGAAAAGGAAATGCTGTCTGTTCCCGATGCTCCTCACGCAAGAAGCGTTTGTGCTCATCCGGAACTCTATTGGAAAGCTGTAACCGGCTTTATCAATAAACATATTTAATCATTCTTTGATATTTCAACAAAAACAGCTCTGTTACAAAAAACAGAGCTGTTTTTTCTGTTAAATTGTTAAGTCGTAGCTTAAATCAAGTAAATCACATATTTCGTTCTTTGGAACCGTACCGTCAAGAAAAATCGTAATCCATTTTTCCTTATTCATATGGTACGCCGGAAAGAAGCCCTCTTTAAGTCTTAACGAACCGATTAAAATTGGATCACTTTTAAGATTTAATATATCAACTGCATTATCGCTCTTAATGCCGAATTTGCTTTTTGACACTCTCACAACAAGTGCAAACCACTTTCTGTTTTCCGGATGCCTCAACACCGCACTTGCATCGTCACTAAACGGGTAATCCGGCTCAATTCCGTAGTGCTCATTTACAAAACTAAATAAAGCGTCTTTCCCGAAAATCTCACTCATTTAAGTTTGATTGCCTCTTTTGCTTTTTCTTCAATGTGAGCGGCATCAAGGCCGTAAATATGCAAAAGCTCAACAGCGGGACCGGATCTGCCGAAAACATCTTTAACACCTACTCTGAGGACAGGGGCAGGACACTTTTCGCATACAACTTCAGTTACGGCACTTCCAAGGCCACCGATAATATTGTGTTCTTCGGCAGTAACAACAGCACCGGTCTTTTTAACACTGTCAACTATAATATCGCTGTCAATCGGCTTAATGGTTGCCATATTTACAACTCTGGCGGATATGCCGTCAGCCTTTAAATTCTCAGCGGCAATGAGAGCCTCGTTTACCATAAGGCCGGTTGCGATAATGGTAACATCGGTTCCGTCAACAAGCACATTGCCCTTACCGATTTCGAAATTATAATTATCATCAAAAACTCTCGGAACCGCAAGCCTTCCGAATCTCATATAAACAGGTCCGTCATGCTCTGCCGCAGCAAGCACACAAAGGCGAGCTTCAACGTCATCGGCAGGATTTAAAATAACCATATTTGGTATGGAACGCATAAGTGCAATATCCTCACAGCACTGATGGCTTGCACCATCCTCACCAACCGAAATACCGGCGTGAGTGGCACCGATTTTAACATTGAGATTAGGATAAGCAATAGAGTTTCTGATTTGCTCAAAGGCTCTCCCGGCAGCGAACATTGCAAACGAACTTGCAAATACGGTATGCCCTGTCGCAGCTAAACCGGCAGCAATACACATCATATCACATTCAGCTATGCCGGAGTCAAAAAATCTATCGGGGAATTCCTTCTTAAACTTTCCGGTTCTTGTAGCTTCTGCAAGATCGGAATCCATAACAATAACATTTTTATCCTTATGCCCGAGCTCAATAAGAGCTTTGCCGTAAGCGTCTCTTGTAGCAGTTTTAATTATATCAGCCATTGTTTACGCCTCCAATTCTGCCAAAGCGGATTTAAGTTCATCCATGGCTTTGTTATACAATTCTTCGTTAGGAGCTGCTCCGTGCCAATTCACGGCATTTTCCATATAGGAAACTCCTTTACCTTTAACAGTTTTCATAATAACGGCAGTAGGCATTCCCTTGCAGGCTTTAGCATCATCAACAGCCTTTTTTATAGCATCGAAGTCGTGGCCGTCAATTTCAATGGTATTCCACTTGAAAGCAGCAAACTTTTCGGCTATCGGATAAGCCGAGTTAACTTCATCAATGGTACCGTCAATCTGAAGTCCGTTGTAGTCAACAAATGCGGTGAGATTATCAAGATGGTGGTTGCCGGCAAACATAGCTGCTTCCCAAACCTGACCTTCTTCAATTTCTCCGTCGCCGAGAATTGTATATACTCTGTAATTCTCTTTGTCTATTTTTCCGCCGAGAGCCATACCGACAGCGCACGATATACCCTGTCCGAGAGAACCGGTGCTCATATCAACTCCCGGCACCTTATTCATATTGGGGTGTCCCTGTAAATACGAATCGGACTTGCGGAGGGTTTTGAGGTCCTCTACCGGAAAATAACCTTTAAGTGCAAGAGTAGCATAAAGAGCCGGAGCTGCATGACCCTTTGACAAGACAAGTCTGTCTCTTTTGGGGTCTTGCGGATTTTTAGGATCTACGTTCATTTCGACATTATAAAGATATGAAAGCAGATCGCATATCGACAAAGAGCCGCCCGGATGCCCTGCTTTAGCACAATAAATGCCGTCTATGGCACCTATACGAGCTTTACAGGCAAAAATTTTCAACTGTTTTTTTAAGTTTTCGTCCATAACATTAGTCCTCCTTATAATTATACATAATATAGTTTAACAAGTCTGCAACAGCGCCGTTATTACAATGACAAGCTTCAAATTTCACTATGTCATGTATTGCCTTTGGTGCTTGCCCGCAGCAAGCGGATAAATATACACTTTTAAGCATTTCATAATCATTGAAATAGTCCCCGATGGCTGCGGTGTGTTTGTGCTGAATTCCGTAAAGCTCTGCAATTTTCTTAACACCTACGCCCTTGTGTACACCTCTATCAAGCATTTCAAAAGAAGATATGCTCGATGCCATAAAATTAACTTGAGGGTTTTCAATTGAAAGCAGGTATTTTTTTACGGAAGCGATTACTGTCGGTAGGCCTAAGAATATAACCTTGCCCCACTCTTCCGGCGGGACTTGACTGATTTTTGAAAATCTTTTATGCGGCAACAATCTGTCGGCATGCAGCATTACATTTGCAAACACATGTGCATTTACAGCATATGCTTTGTCCTTAGTTAATATTTCAACCTCCACCGAAGGGAATTTTTTCATAACAGCACTGACGATTTCATAGCCTGCGGGATTTATCTCTTGAAACCAAAGCATTTTTTCATGCTCGTAGTCATAAACTCCCGCGCCGTTTAATATAACAGCCGGTGTTGATGTAATCGGCAGTCCCATAAAAGGGCCTCGCATTGTTGCAACATTTCTGCCGGACGCCAAAGTGAAATGCCCATTTTTATTGACAACAAACTCTTTTATTGCATCGTAATTTCGCTGCGGAAGTTTTCTGAATTTATTATTAAGGGTCCCGTCAATATCAGAAGCTACAAGCCACTCTGAAAAATCGGTTTTAGTTTCATTCGTCAACAGTCAAGCCCCCTATAAACTTTTTAAAGTACAATGGCAAATCAGATGTAAACTCCACATATTCATTTGTTCTCGGATGAATAAAACCGATAAGCCCGGCGTGCAGGCATTGTCCGTTAAGAGCAAGTTCTTCTTTTGTTCTCGGAGTTCCATAAACAAAATCGCCTGCTATCGGATGGCCTAAATAAGCCATATGTACGCGTATCTGGTGCGTCCTACCTGTTTCAAGCCTAAGCTTTAACAGAGAATATCCCCTGTATTCTCGCAAAACCTCATAATTAGTGACCGCATTCTTTGAATTCTTATCAGTTACCGCCATTTTTTTGCGATCCCTCGGATTTCTTCCGATTGGTGCCACAACTCTGCCGGACGACTCTTTTAAATGGCCTATTGTAACAGCTCTATACTCACGCGTAAAACTGTGAGCCTTAATTTGCTCCGCCAAAGCCCTGTGAGAAAAATCATTTTTTGCAACTATAAGCAATCCGCTTGTATCTTTATCGATTCTATGAACAATACCCGGTCTTAAAACGCCGTTAATTCCCGAAAGACTGTCTTTGCAATGAAAAAGCAAAGCATTGACAAGTGTATTCTCATAATTCCCCGGTGCCGGATGTACAACCATACCTTTTGGCTTGTTTACCACAAGCAAATCATCATCTTCATATACAATATCAAGAGGTATGTTTTGAGCTTTAACTTCAAGCTTTACAGGCTCCAACGGAATATATTCAATTCTTTCATCGGTTTTAAGCTTATAATTCTTGGCTACAGTCTTTCCGTTTACACTTACATTTCCACAGTCAATGGCTTTTTGAATAAAAGAGCGAGACAAATCGGGAAACACCACGGATAAGTATTTATCAATACGTACACCGTCAAATTCACTGTCGGCAAAAATACTGATGCTATTCATCTTTTTTTCCTTTTGAAGACCCGGTTTTTGATTCTTTGGCAGTATCATATATCAAATAAACTATGAGAATTGCGGCACCGACAGTAACAAGAATATCGGCAAAATTGAAAACCGCGAAATTCACAAACAAAGGCTCAATATAATCTATAACATACCCTCTGAATACTCTGTCAATAAGATTACCGAGACCTCCGGAAACTATTAAAGTAATCGCCGAATACGCAACTCCGAATTTAAGCCTTTTGGAGAGCAAGAAAATTATAAGTGCCGCCAAAATAACAGCTGTAAATACTGATAAAACAGCAGTATATTTACCAAAAGAACCGAAAGCTGCTCCGGTATTTTCAAGATATGAAAGCTGAATCACTTTCGGAATGACCGTTAAGCTGCCAATCGGTTCTAAGTATTTTAATACAGCGAGCTTTATCAACTGATCAATTACCACCAAAACAGCAATTATGAATACGGTGAGAAATTGAATCATCAGTTCACCTCAACTATTTATTTCTTATTTCTTTTTAAAGAAGCTTTTGAACGATACGGGCTCGTCGTCCTCGTCATCATCAGCCTCAACGCTGTCATCGTCGGACAAATCGTTTTCCGCTACAGAGTTGTTCTCTGCCGAATCATCTTCATCATCGAACTCAGCATCCGAAACATTCAGAGAAAAACCTGAATCTGAATCATCATCGAGGCGTGAATCGGACGAAATGTCATCATATTCATCAGCGGGGCCTATATCCGAAAGTGAAAACCGCTCCAATCCTGAATCGTCGTCTTCTTTTTCGTCAGTTTCCTCCTGAATTACCTCGGATTCCGTATTCTCAGCAGGCTCGTCGGGTTCATCAATTTTTTCCTGTTCAGGCTCGACCTCCGGCTTTTCATCCTCTTTAGGAGCGAGAGCAGCTTCCTTCTTTTCAATTTCCGCAAGCTTTTCTTCAGCTAAGGCAGGAAGATCGTTTATAAGATTTAAGTGTTCCTTGTACATCGAGATAAGCTTTGAGCGAAAATCCGAGGACTCCTTCTGCAGCATATCAAACGCGAGGCTTTCCTGAGTTACTTTTCTGTTAACCGTTCCGAGAATTTCGTCGGCTTGTTTTTTAGCCTGAAGAATTGTTCCGTCGGCTTCGTTTTTAGCCTTTGCCACTATATCGGCAGCCTCGCCCTTCGCGGACGAAAGCATACTGTCAACTTTATCCTGTGCATCGGCAAGATCGCTTTTAATTTTCTCTTTAGCATCGGCAACAATCTTATCGGCAAGCTTTTGAGCCGCTAAAAGTGCTTCCTTTAAAGAATTCTCGTCCTTTTTATATTCTTCCACTTTATTGGCGAGAAGGCTAATCTTCTTAACAAGCTCTCCGTTCTCTTTAAACATCTGTTCGTATGAAGAGCTCACTTCAGCCAAAAAGCTATCAACATCGTCGGCTCTATAAGAACCGCGACCTGTCGTTTGAAATTCTTTTTCTTTGATTTTATCAGGATTGAGCATAGTTTTACCCCTTATTAAATTTATTTAAATTCAAATTAAAAAAACATACCGTTGTTCTCGAGTTCATCCAAAAGATCACCCATAACATCAACGTTGTACGGTGTGATTATAAACGTACTGTTTGCAACACGTTTAAACTGACCGCCGTTGGCATATGCAACGCCGCTCAAAAAGTCTACAAGACGTCTTGCTACATCTCTGTTTGCAGATTCAAGGTTTAAAACCACGGTTCTCTTCTCGTTAAGGTTATCCGCAACAGCCTTGGCCTCTTCAAAACTCTCGGGCTTTGCAAGAACAACCTGAAGCTGAGCCGTAGTATTAATGTTTACAACTTTATTGGGATCATTTCTGTCTCTATCTCTGTCTCTTGAAAAAGAACGTGATGAACGCGGTGCGGGAACATCGTCGTCATCGTCCCTGTCTTTTGATGAGTAATCGCCGGAGTCCAGATCATCATAATATTCCTCTTCAGATACATTGACCATATTTTTGACTTTGTCCAAAAAACTCATTTTTTCAGTCCTCCGCTTAATATATTCTCGGTCCGAATATCTTTGAACCGATTCTTACGTGATTTGAACCTTCAAGGATTGCGGTTTTATAATCGCCCGACATACCCATTGAAAGCACATTCATACATACATTATCTATTTTTTTGCTCTTAATGTCAACATACATATTGTAGATATTCTCAAAAAATTTACAAAGTTCAGTATTTTCTTCGCAAATAGGCGGTATTGTCATAAGTCCGCATATATGAATACCGTTAATTTCTGCAGCTTCATAAAGTACACCGTCAAGCTCCTCCGGCATTATTCCTGTTTTGCTCTCCTCGCGGCCGATATTGACCTCGAGTAAAACATCGGTAACCAGGCCATTTTTAACAGACTGCTTTCCTATTTCCTTGGCTATCTTAATCGAGTCAACAGACTCAATCATGTCAACCTCGCCTACTATTTGAGACGCCTTGTTTGTTTGTAAATGTCCGATAAGGTTTTTTCTGACACCGTTCAACTTAAGGTTTGGCTTTTTACGAAGCATTTCTTGCACCTTGTTTTCACCGATAAGCGTAATCCCGCAGTCGATGGCATGATTTATGTACATCTCATCTACGGTTTTTGTTACCGCCATAAAATCGATATCCTCAGGACGCCTGCCGCTCTTTATCGCTGCCTCAGCTATATCCTCACGGATTGCTTTAAGATTGTATTCGATATCGGAAAATTTCTCGTCAATCAAGGATTTTTCCGTCATAAAGATCAGTCCCTTCTACTATAATTTCAT
>ERZ773155.635-NODE-635-length-31172-cov-16.117106_pt1 | contig 31172 bp, 35 predicted proteins | sample MGYA00511262_ERZ773155 | MGnify/ENA primary metagenome ERZ773155 (study PRJEB29015, sample SAMEA2737828) | human gut metagenome | biome: human gut; feature: human-associated habitat; material: faeces | place: China | collected 2012 ... | reverse complement strand
TTACGCAGACAGCCTCGGAATATCGGCTGTTTTCATCTGCTGTTGCCCTGCAGCGAATATGGGCGCTGCCCGATTCGTCCAAAAGCGAGCCGAGCATAGCGTAGGACAGCGACATCGACTGCCTTGTTGCGTCGTAAATATTCACCCAAAGCTCTGATTTGATATCCGCAAGTATCTGCCATTGATAGGCAACATTCTGCGTATTCGAAGAGCATTCGGCTTTGAGGGTGGTCCTTTCGTTTTGAGGCAGAGTCAGCTTTTCTGTTTTCTTTCCTTCATGTGTAATCATCACCGAATCAAGCTTTGTAATGGCATTTGCCGTTATCAACTGTAACTGAAAAACAGATGTAAGCAGGCAAAGGCACAGAATAACCGAAAGCAGTCTTCTGAGCCCTGTATGTTCCGTATTTCTATAATGTTTTGCCCAATATCTTCCTTTCATACTATCCACCTGCTTTTCTGTGGGGCATTATTTGTTTTTCACGGCTTCCCATGCAGCCAAGGCTCTCTGTGCTTCCGTATATTCAGCTGCCGAACCCTCGGAAAAGCCGTTATACTGCGCCGCTGTGGCGCTGATTTTAATTTGCATATCCTTCGGCAAACTGTCAAGCTGTGTTTTGGTGATATTCTCGCTGACGGTTATTTTGCCGCCTTCCGCCAACACATCCGCCTGCAGCACGGCATTGGCGCCGACTATACAATAATACACTGCTTCGTTCCCGTTGCCGGAAAGAAATTTCCAACCGTTATTTACCGCCCAGCCGAGGATGTTTTCGTTACCGCCGGAAAAAACAAAGCTGTAATTATCATTCATTCTGCTCCAGCCTGTCGTTTTTATTTCGCAGAACACATAGCACGCCATTTCACTGCCCTCGAAATTCACAACAGCATTTTTTATCATATCAACGCCCGGGGTAATGACCCACTTATCCTTCTCTGCGAAATTTCCCGTTTCAGTAACGGTAATATCCCGCATAATTGCTACTCTTGCCGTGTCGCCCACCGTTGTCCCTGTCATGTACTTTGAAAAGGTCACTCCGGACAACGCTACGGCAATCAGCACAAGATAAAGCAAAACGGCGGAAAAAGGAAACCGAAATTTCGGGTTTCGTTTTTGGTTTTCACTGTGCATCATTTTCCGCCTCCTTTGTTTAATTTCAGTTCTCCTGTTTTTTGCCCTTACGGCGAATATATCCGATCAAATTCGGCAGCTCGGTAATCAAAATAATCACAGCAAATAGGCTGAGCATTCCAATCGGCCTTCGCGCAAGGCGGATAGCCGCCCCGATTTTCGGAATCACCAGCACCACTTTTCCGACTACATCCTCCTTCGGTATGTCCGCGCCGTCGTCGGTATTGTTGGCGTCGCCTTTGGTGCGGTAACCTTTTTCGTTTTCGGAGATAATGCGGTGGGTCACCGGCGTGCCGTCGGTCTGATACATTACAATATCGCCGACCCTGTAATCGCTTTGCTTATGGGTGATAATCAAATCGTCCGATTCTATGGTTCCGCTCATGCTGCCGGTCAACACTACGGCGGAAGAAAAGCCGAATACCGTCGGGGCTTTCACTTTGAATATCTCCCTTGCCGCCAGGCGATATAGATTGGCAAGCAGAACAATACCTACGATCACAAGTATCAAGATCTGAAGGATACGCCACAAAACGGCCAGTGCTTTTTCAGTATTCAACCTTTTCCCTCCTTTTCCGGGTAATGGCAAGGAACAGGCACATTCCGCCGCTGATGAGCATCAGCACAACATAACCGCCGATTATGGTGTTGTCTCCTGTCTGCGGGGAAGGCACGATCTCACCGCCGTCACGGATGACAATATAAAATCCCAGCTTTGCTTCGTCCGCTTTGCCGCTTGCAGCTTTATTGCCGAGATAAGTGTCAATACGGTCCCATTCGTCAATATTCGCACCGTCTTCATAATTCCAAAACCAGTTGATATCAAAGTCCTGCAGCTTTTTTGAGTCAAGCCTTCCTCCGACGGCGCGGATAACCGCTTCTTTCTTAATGTTTTCGGGGAGCGTATACCGGGAGGCATCCGAAAAGCCGTTTCCCGAAAGCGTCGCGCCTATATCAAGATCCGGCGAAGTCGAGAGCGAATAAAGAACGGCGGTATAGGTTATCTCTTTGTTCGTATCGTTTTTAAGCCGGATTACGCTGTCTTTTTCGGTGCCGGGTGCCAGCACCTTTTCGGCGTTATCGGCGTTTACATTCTTATACAGCGTTTCAAAGAACGAAAGCTCTGCCGAACCGTCCGGGCGCACCGAAGTAGCCTTATCCCAAACAAGCAAGCCTGTTCTATAGGTAAGGGTGTGTTCCGGTCTCTCAGCGGGTACGGCATAGGTAAGACCTATCATTACCGGCAGCAGCATGACCTGTAATATAAAGAGTATCAGTACGGCGGGGAACATCCATTCCCGCAGTTTTTCAGAATTATTCATACGCCACCTCGTTTGAAAGCAACCGGGCTATCCGGCAGAACGGCAGGGTTGCAGGGGTTCGGGATATATGCAGGACTCCCGGCAAACAGTTGTCGGGAACGCTGCATACGGCCCGAAATATCCCCCGCCCGCCACATGACGGGGGATATACAACTGTACGAAAGCCGTAAAAACAGGCCCTTAGTCAATCTGAGTTGCGGTGGCGGTTACCGGAATGTGGATAGCAGGCACATCTAAACCGATAGCCGTAGCAGCCTGATTACCAAGATATGTATCCTTCGCATCAGTCTGTCCCTGGTTCGCAGTTCCCTCAAAAGGCCACTCCCATGAAATTTTCAAGCCTTCACCGGCCACGGCCGCCGTGGAAAGATCCGTGTTGGGTGCATAGGTGGCACTGCAGGCAGCAACAGCGTTCTGTACGGCTGTTTTGACTTCCTCCGCGCTCGCCTTTTCCACACAATTGATGGTTTCGGTCGTGACCGTATCGCCGACTTTACCGGTAACCTTGATAATCAACGGGCAATAGAATGTATTTGCATCGCCCTTCCAATTGCCGGTGAGACTGAAGTTATCAGCATTATAGGTGACTTTCACAGAGACTTCCGGTTTGCCGCTCAATGTCACCAGTGCGGCATTATCCTTTTTTGTACCGGGGGCTATAACCTTGTACTCGCCACCGGCGATAACGGTGTTATCCTGGCCGGCAATGGCGTCATACTCTTTGGCAAAGACAGCGCCGGTATCGTGAGCGGTGATACTCACGCCCCACTTGGCTACTCTGGCATTATCCCCCGCTTCAACGCTGCTTACATACTTCGCGAAGGTGCCTCCGACAAAGCATGAGGTGATAAGTACAAGAGCAAGCATGAGAACTGCTGCTCTCAGCGTCCAATTCTTTTTTGAAGTCATGGAACATTCCTCCTGATATAATAATTGTTGAGACGATAAAATACCGTCATTTGGCTTTTGTGAGACGACAGAAATCGCCTCAACGTGAGGATTCACCCTCATATATATCACCGCTTCGTCCGGCTGTGGCACCGGTTTCGCGGAATATACCGTTTATTATGTTTTTCCGCCGTCCTCTTTTTCGGGTTTCTTTTCCCCCGCAGCGGCACGGAGCCGTTCAAGCTCCGCTTTCAGCTCCTCGGTTTCCTTATCCTTTCTGCCGGAGCTTCTCTGGCGGCGGATAATGTCGTAGATAATAAAAGCGCACACCGGGATACCGATAAATACCGCCATACCCAGCGGCTTTTGCAGGAACATGGCGAAATCGCCGAGCCCCGGAATGCGCCCCTTATACAGTCCGAATACTGCGTCTTCACTAACTGCAGGATCCTCGGTGTTGTTGGCATCACCCTTGGTTACAAAACTGCGCTTTCCGTCTGCTCCCGTCTGCACCTCAATAATACGGTGCGTTACGGCAATATTGCCGTCCATATAAGAAATAATGTCACCGACCTTAAGCCTGTCCGTATCGGGTTTAACCGTAAAAATAAGGTCCCCCACTTCAATATGATCCTCGGCATTGCCGCTCATGGAGCCGGACTGCACGACCATCGGCGTGACGCCGAATACCGACGGCGGAACCTTCGGATTTACAACGCCTTTTATAATTATTGTCAGATTACAGACAAGAATTACTGCGAAAATGCAGCACAACACCGCTCCAACAATGAACAGGATTCTTTTTGATATTTTGTTTTTTGCCATACGACAGTCCTCCAAAAAAGTTTTTATTTATTGCTGTTAGATTTTTATAGCTTCTAAAAATTTCCTTTTCGCTTAGATATGGTTGCAAAAAGCGGTTGCCTCACCAAACAAATACTCGTACAGCTTTTCCAATTCCTCTGGCGGATATTTTGTATAATCAAGCCCCCACGAATGCAATTCCAATTTAAGAGATGACCCCGGTCTCCTCATGTCAAACCGGATATTCGAAATATAACTGTAACCCAGTCTCTGCCGGACATCGTTAAATGTGGTCACACCATTGTCCCTCTTTCTCTTTACCAACGTCCTTTTTCGAGCGATCTGCATAATTTCCGGCAACAGGTACAATAACCCTATTGTGATGCTTTGATTATACAAAAGCTGTCGCCCATTGTCTGTGATATAAACACATAACATAAGTGACTCAGACACTCTTCAGGGCGTTTTCGCAAAAAAAAGACTTCCCGCAATCTTAAAAAGGGCGGGAAGTCAATCATACGGATTTTTTCCGATTAGGCACTTAACTTGCACTCTTGTTTTTCGACAGGTTTGCCAAATATGAAAATGCACATATATGTAAATAATATTGTACCCCGGCGTTTTTTGCGGTATTTTTCCAAACTCTTTATGTGAATTCGGGAGTCGGTTTTCCGGGTCTGAGTCATGTTTTTTCTTTTTTCTATGTGCCTGCGGCACTGTACAACGGTGCAAAAGCATGATATAATAATTATATAGTGAGAAGTGAGAGGATTGCGCCCGATGAACATAACAACCAAACATCTTCACGCGCTGCCGTTTTGGAATCATTTGAACCATGCTGAAAAAGATCTGCTTCAAAATAACGCCTATATTCGTTCCTTTGACAGAGATTCATACATCATTCACTCTAAGGCAGGCGAAGACATCGGGCTTATGATGCTGGTCGAGGGCAGAATTAGGGCATATTTACTGTCGCCGGATGGCAGAGAGATCACCCTGTTTTCTCTTCACGATCAGAGTATTTGCATATTCTCTGCTCTGAGCCTGTTCAACCAACTATCCTTTCAGGTGTTCCTTACCTCAGACTTCTACAGTAAGGTTCTCATTGTCAATATGTCAATCATGGAGCAGCTGATGCGAAACAACCTGTATTTTCGCTGCTTTGCCTATGAGTTGATTGCCGAACGGTTTAATATGGTTATGGATTCAATGCAGTGGATACTGTTTCACGGTCTGGAACAGCGTCTTGCCGTTTTTCTTTTGGCCGAATACGGCAGGTACGGAAAAACACATGTACACCTTACTCACGACTATATTGCACGGTACATCGGAACAAGCCGTGAGCGAGTAACAAAAACTCTGAAAAAGCTAAATGACAAAAAACTGATTCACAAATCAAAGGGTTGTATCGAGCTTACAAACATTGACGGCTTGCGCACCCTTGCCTTGTCTTCTGACTTTTCCGGCAACCTACCTTGACTTTCGACCGTAAGAAACACACGCTGTGCTCTCTTCATAACATTGCCATCATTTTATCTTCTTTATTGAAACTGTCCACTCTGTATCCCGGCACAGGGTGAACAGTTTTTTTATTTTCATTTTCATCGCAGCCTCGGTTTCACATTACTTTATCGTCTCGCTGTTGTTGATGACCGTCGCGGAATAAAGAAACAGCGCATCGTCCGCTTTCGTGAAGTCAATCAGTTTTCCGAGAGAGGAGGGCGAGATATAGCGGATATCGACAAGAGTTATTTCGGAATAGCCTGCTGCAAGAAGCGGCGCTATACTGCTGCCGAACGAATCACGAAAAATGACGAGTCTGCGTTCACGCACGACGTTTGGGTTTGTAATTGTGATGATCGAACGCGCACCGCCGAGAAACATCTCGTATGGATCGCGTCCGCCTGCCGCCTTGAGGTCATAAACCGGTATCTCGGACTTTATTTCGGCGTTATACACCTTCAAGCTGCGTATCACGGCGTTGTCAAGATACCGCAAGGGCTCCGGTGCATGCGGCAACGCCGACTGACCATAGTAGACGCCGTAAAAGGGAACGCCGGTGTCCCGTGTTTTGCATTCTCCTATCGGCTTTGCACCCATTTTTTTTGCAATTTCGGCGGCAACCTTTAAAATCTTCTCCTGCCTCCAGTGCGAATCGGTGTAATAAAAATCGTCGGCTGAAAGAAGAGCTGAAATGTCAATATATTCCGCTTGCGAAAATCCGCTTCGCAGACGCTTGACAAGTGCTTCGTAATCCTTGTCGGGATAGCCGTTTTGCGACGCGATGAAGGTGTTTTTGTCCGGAATCACCGAGAGATATGTTTTTGCGCCGGATTTTTTTAAATATTCGTCATATACGAGCCGAAACCGCCGTGCGGCATAATCAACAGAAGCGAGGTTTGTTGGAAAATCAAGCTTTGAAAGATGATTGCCTGCGGAATACAAACCGTTGTTGTCCTTTTGCATAAACACTTTTCCGGCGGTGACTGCCTTTAGAGTGCGAAAACCGTTACGCAGCGGAAACTGGTCAAGCATATATTTTTCAAAGCCGTTCATAAAGCTGCCGCTTGCAACCGATGAAAACGACAGCGTGGGGCATTTCGCCAAATGCCGTCTTTCTGTTACGGATTCTTCGGCATCGGGCAAAATCCAAAACAAAGCAGCAAAAACCGCAATGAAACCAAGTGACAAAACCAATGTAAGTATTTGTTGGGCTTTCTTCATAATACTTCCTCCGGGGAAAAGTTAAAACCGCAAGTCAGAACCGGAAATAAACGAACGGGTTGAACGAACCGTCGATCAGATACGCCGTGCATACGGCAATCGAAGCGACCGTCGCTATCGGCGTTAAAATGGTAAGAACCCTGCTTCCGCCCGCCGTCTCTCCGATCTTCTCATAGATCCGCTTTGGCAAGGGTGTCGCACCGACGGCGGCGACACTGAGCAACACAAGGTTGCTTTTCAGATAATAAAGCGAGGCCGCGTTCGCGGCGGGGATTCCGGCAAGCCCGAATAGGGACTTAAAGCTCATAAATGCATCGGCAATACTTGCCGAATCGAACAGTACGAAACCGAGCACGACAAACAGCATCGTGTAGATGTGCATAAACACGGCAAGCCGTCTTTTCGGGTGCAGAATGTACTTTTCAAACAGTAAAAGTATTGCATAAAGAAGCCCCCACAGAACAAAATTCCATGATGCTCCGTGCCAAAAACCGGTAGCTGCCCACACGACAAGAATGTTAAAAATGTGCCGTATAGGCTTTACGCGGTTTCCGCCGAGGGGGATATAAAGGTAGTCGCGAAACCAACTGCCGAGAGAAATATGCCAACGGCGCCAAAACTCCGTAATGCTTGCTGAAATATACGGGTAGTTGAAATTTTCGCAAAAACGAAATCCGAAAATGCGCCCCAGTCCTATCGCCATATCGGAATATCCGGAAAAATCAAAATAGATGTGCAGCATATATGCTGCGGCGTACAGCCAATAAAACAACACGGTTTTTTCACCGTACGCCTTGAATTCGGACACAAGAAGTGCCGCCGAATTTGCAAGAAGTATCTTCTTTGCAAGTCCGACGGAAAAGCGCGTAATCCCCTCCGACGCGTCGGCAAGCGTTGTTTTTCTGTTTTTCAGGCTTCCGGCAATGTCTGAATAGCGGACAATGGGACCGGCTATCAGCTGCGGGAACATCGCCACATACATGGCAAGATCAACAAAATTGCGCTGTGCCGGCACGCCGCCGCGATAAACATCTATGACATAGCTCAAAATCTGGAATGTATAAAAGCTGATGCCTACCGGTAGAGCCACCTTCAGAAGCGGGATGGAAAGACCGGTCACCGCATTGAAGTTCCCGATAAAAAAGTCCGCATATTTGCAGTAAGCAAGCAGACCGAGACTGGCGACCGCCGAAACGGCAAGCGCCAGCTTGGCAATTCTCGTCCCGCGAAAGCGTTCGACCAAAAGCGCGGCAATATACGACTGAGTGACCGACGCAAACATGAACACAAGGTATTTAGGCTCTCCCCAACCGTAGAAAAACAGGCTTGCCAAAAGAAGCACAAGATTCTTCATACGGTTGGGAACAACGAAATACACGAGCAAAACGCACGGCAGAAAGCAATACAGAAATGTTATACTTGAAAACAGCATAGCTTTGTCTTATGCAATGGGAACATTGAAAAGCTGTTTTGTTGAGCTGTATTCAGCGGACAGCTTTGCTGTAAAGGTGTCTGTCAGTTCCCTGGCGCCAAACACGGAAACGATATAATCGCCGACGGTCAGAATGACGAGCTTTTCGGGAAATCCGCACTGCCACTGGCGCGCAAGAATGTTTTCTTTAATTTTACCTGCAAGTGCTTCGGCGTTTCCGGAGCCTTTAACATGGTATACGCCGCAGGAAAAGTTGTTCTGATTCAGCATATGCATAAGCGATGCGGCATCGTCAATCTCGGAAGCGTTTGCCTTCGGGAAGCCGAGTTCAAAGTCAAGGGCTTCTGCATCGGAAACATCGAATTTGCCGGGCTTATCTTCCTTCATATGCTTTTCGGAACCGCCTGTTGCGGGAAATTTTTCGTCGGTTGAATACTTGCTCCAGACCTTTTCAAGAATTTCCAAAGCGCTTTTCGGCTGATTCGTCTGAACGTCCGACGGCGAGGATGAGCTTTTCGTGCCCTCTTTTTTTGCGCAGGCGGCAAAGGAGAAAACCAAAACGGCGGCGAGGAGAAGTGCAAGAATCTTTTTCATAGGTGGATTTTCCTTTCTCTGTCAAAAATTTGTTGTTTATATATTATTACCGAAAAAATCGGCAGCAATGAAAATAAATCTATCTGTTCTTGACCGGCAGGCTGATTTCAAACACCGCTCCGCCGTCATTTTCGGCTTTAAACCAATACAGAGCCGTGCCGTCCGGACACGGCTCTGTATGTGTGGTTTATTTGTTTTTTTCGCAGACCGCAAGGTCGGCTTCGTTCAGTTCAAAGGTCATGTCCGGCTCGTTTGCTGCAATCTTTTCATCATACTCATCGTTGACGCACTCCCAAAGCTCCGCGTTTCTTTCGAGAACCGCCGTGAGTTTTTTATCAAGGGTGTCGATTTCTTCGCAGAGTTGTTTCTCGTTTTTATCTGTCATTCGTGAGTAGATTTCGTTGATCTTATTCTCATACTTTTCAATCTCGGCAAGGTCTGCAAGCAGAGCCGATTTCTCCTGTTCGCTCAGAAAGCTCAGATTTTTAACAAAGCCTTTAAGCGGCTGTCCGACACATTCGCCGGAGGCCTCTGCCGCTGCAATGCATGAGCCGTTTGCCGGTTCTCCCGATTTCTTCACATTTGCCGAAGCAGCAGTTGCAGATACGGTAACAACGCTCAGCGCAAGTACGAGAGCGAGAACTGCGGCAAATACGGTTTTTTTGCTTTTCATAGTAAGTGCTCCTTTAATATTACTTGCGGTTTTTCTTCCCGCAACATAAGTATAGCAAAACAAAGCAGCCCATTCACCGAAAAAGCGCTTGAAAAATGTCACAAAACCGTAAGAATCAAAAGCTGTGCCTGCATTTTCACTTTACAGTAACTTTGTTTTCATGTCTGTCGGGAACTTCACCGCTACAGTCGTTCCCTTTTCCGAACTTTCCTCAATCAGAACCTCACCGCCGTGCAGTGCGACGATCTCCCACACCAACGAAAGTCCCAATCCCACGCCGCCGTATTCTCTGCTCCTGGATTTATCCACCCGGAAAAATGGCTGAAAAATGCTTTCTCTGTATTTCTCCGGTATGCCGCAGCCGGTATCTGAGACCCGAATGACTAACCGATTTTTTTCATCGGTAATCATAATACGCACCGTTCCGTTCGGGCGATTGTAGCGTATAGAATTTTCGGTCAGATTAAAGAGCATACGGTAAATCAGCGTATCACTGCCGATCATAACTCCGTCGCCTTCACTTTCAAGGATTATGCCGTTTTTGTCCGCAAGCGGAGCAAGGTCGGCAAAGATCTCCTCAACCATAGGAGCCAATTCAATACGGTCAGTGCAGGGTACCGTCTTGAGCTCACTCATTTCAAGCAGCGTCTTCGTCATTTGCGTCATACGTTCGGTCTGCTCGCGCAGCAGGCGCAGAAAATCCGCCGTTTCCGGCAATACCTCGGGATGCTCCGCAGAAAACAGTTCAAGCTGTGCCTGCATCAACGAAAGCGGCGTGCGCAGCTCATGAGCGGCATTCCCCGTAAACTGACGCTGTGCGGTAAAGCCCTCGTCAAGACGTTCAAGCATCTGATTGAACGACCGGCTGAATTGCCGGAATTCCGGCAGGACATCTTCGTTGATTTTCATATCTGTCAGATTGTTCAGCTGAACCTTTTCCACTTGAGAAGTAAAAGTGTGCAGGGGCTTCAGCGCGTGTCCGCTTAAAAAGTACGCAAGCACACCGCCGAAGACCGTTATCACCGCCGTGATATACCAGTTGGTGGTAATAAATGATTCCTGCGCCCCGTGTACAACAATGGTCAATTCCTCGTCGAGCTTCTTTTGCTCGGGATCAAAATACTCAGGTTCTCCCCTGTCCGTATCCCCGTAGCCCGTAATATAAGAGCCTATGGAATCCATATAATGCCTGCCGGAATATCCGATCAGAACATTCATAAAAACACAGGTTGCTCCGATAAGAAGTACCGTCATTATGGTGATCCGCCATTGCAAAGAAAGCTTTTTCATAAGATGTTTTCCTCCAAAACATATCCTTCGCCGATGCGGTTGCGGATAGGGTCGAAACCAAGTGCGGCACGCAGCTTCTTCCGCAGCGCGGAAATATGTACCCGAATCGAATTGCTGAAATTGTCCACACTGTTGTCCCACACATGGTCAAGCAGTTCTTCCTGACTGACGGGGCGCCCCTGATTGAGCAGCAGGTATTCAAGTATCCCGATTTCCTTTCGGGTAAGCGACAGCTCCTGTCCGTCAGCTGAGGCGATACGGGTCTTAGTGTCAAAAGAAAGCTTACCGCAGGTAAGAACTACATCATTCTGTGTAAACTGACGGCGGGTAAGACTGCGTATCCTTGCTTCCAACTCCTCTAAATGAAAAGGCTTTGCCAGATAATCATTGGCTCCGGCATCCAGCCCCTCCACCTTGTCTGCGACCTCACTGCGCGCCGACAAAATCAACACCTTCGTATCTCTGTCGTTTTGCCGCAGCGTTCTGAGCACCGTCATCCCATCCGCCCACGGCAGATTCAGATCCAGTAAAGCAAGATCGTACCGCTCCACACCGAGCAGTTCGATCGCCTTGTTTCCGTCATGGCAAAAATCCACGCTGTAAGCGAGCCGCCTGAGGCTACGGACGATCGTCTCGCATAAAGCGCGTTCATCTTCAACCACTAAAATATGCATAGGAAATCTCCTTCCGTTTTTTCAACTATATTATACCGCAAAGCAAAAATGCTTGCTCGCAAGGGCATTTTTGCGAGGCCGTCAATACCACAGTCGTGCGCGGCAAGACTTTCTGCGGATATTATATCACATGAAAATAAAATTTTCGTTAAGTTTTCGTTCTTAACGGGAATTTTATATCCTCTGTGATACAATGAGAGCACAAAAGAAAGGGGTGACCGAATTGATTCGATCGAAAAAAGCCGTATTTCAGGTTGCGCTGCTTATCTGCGGAGCCGCGATGCTGTGTTACGGAGCATGGCGTGGAGAGGCGGATACCGTGCTGAGCAAGGCGATCCGGCTGTGTTTGGAGTGTGTGGGAATTGGATAACAAAAATGCGAAGAAGAAAAAAGGCAGCGTATCGCAGTTTCTCTCACACTTTCGGGGATTGCTCCAAGCAGGTGCAGCGCTGCTGACCAACCTTCATCTGCCCAATTTCTTGAAGGGCGGAATTTATCAAGGGAAAGGAAAGGCTGTCTGTGTACCGGGGCTCAATTGTTATTCCTGCCCGGCGGCATCGGGGGCCTGTCCGATTGGCTCGTTTCAGGCAGTGGTGGGATCGTCAAAATTCAGCTTTTCCTACTACATCACGGGATTTCTCATTTTGCTCGGTGTGCTGCTCGGCCGCTTCATCTGCGGGTTTCTGTGTCCCTTCGGATGGTTTCAGGAGCTGCTGCACAAGATTCCGACCAAAAAAATCTCCACCAAAAAGCTGAAGCCGCTGACCTACATAAAATACGCCGTTCTGCTTTTTATGGTGGTTTTGATGCCAATGCTTATTACAAACGATGTCGGTATGGGAGATCCGTTTTTCTGCAAATACCTTTGTCCGCAAGGGGTACTTGAAGGAGCGATACCCCTCGCCGCCGTCAATTCCGGCATACGCGCCGCACTCGGTGCGCTCTTTTCGTGGAAGCTCGGCATTCTGGTTGCGGTAATCTTGCTGAGTGTGCTTTTCTACCGCCCGTTCTGCAAGTGGCTGTGTCCGCTGGGCGCATTTTATGCGCTGCTGAACAAGGTATCGCTTTTCGGAATGAAAGTTGATAAACACAAATGCGTTTCCTGCGGAAAATGTGCAAAGGCGTGCAAAATGGATGTAGACGTTACCAAAAGCCCTGACCATACCGAATGCATCCGCTGCGGAATGTGCGTACGCGCCTGCCCCACCAAGGCTGTAAGCTTCCGCTACGGCTTCGGCAAAAGAAAAGAAAGCGATTGTCCCGCCGAAAGGGCGGAATCAGCAAAACAAATATCTGATACAGAAAAGGAGTAAACACAATGAAAACAACAAAAATTTTAACCGTATTGACCGTCTTCCTGCTGATATTCAGCCTTGCTGCCTGCGGCACGGGCAAAGACAACAAGAAAGATGACGGAAACAAAAAGGCTGAAATTGCCAAACTGATGGCAAAGGAACCGGGTACAAAGGACGAAGCAACCGAGCTTCATCAAAAACTGATGGAGCAGGAAAACGCCATTCTTTCCGAAAACAGTGCTCTTTGGGAGAAGGTATTTCTCTCTGCCAATAAAGGCATGGCAATGATCGAGGACGGAGGAAACTACGGAGATTTTCTGCTTAAAACGATCGACGGCGCCAAGAGCCAGTTCAAAGCGGATGAACTGAAGCTGCTTAACGAAGGTGCCGAACAGATTCGTGAGATTGAGGGAAAGCTGACGGCTCTTGAGCAAAAGTTCCCCGGCTGCGGAAAAAAGCCGTCCGAGGGCGATATGAGCGTTCCGGCAGAAAACGGAAAGCCCAAAGAAAACAGCGACCTGATGAAGTTCCCCTCATTTGAGGGCAAGGACCTTGACGGAAACGAAGCAAAGAGCAGCACACTGTTTGCCGGTAATACCGTCACCGTGGTTAACTTCTGGTTTACGACCTGCAGCCCCTGCGTGGGTGAGCTTGCCGACCTGGAAGCACTGAACAAAAAGCTTGCCGAAAAAGGCGGTGCGGTAGTCGGAATCAACTCATTCACTCTTGACGGAGATAAAACGGCGATAAACGATGCAAAGGACATTCTGACAAAGAAGGGCGTATCCTACAAAAACATTTGGTTTGATTCAAAAAGCGAGGCCGGAAAATTCACTTCGGGGCTGTATTCGTATCCCACCACATATGTGGTTGATAAGAACGGTAACATCGTAGGCGATCCGATTGTCGGTGCGATAACTGCCAAGAAACAGGCAGAGACGCTGCAAAAGCTGATTGATCAGGCCATTGCAAACAGTAAGGGCTGATAGGTATCAATCTCCCGGCACAAAGTCAATAACAGATATTTCCAAAAGGCGAAGGCGGATAGCCCTCGCCTTAAATTATTCGGCTGTTTTCTGCTCTTCTTTGTAATCTCCCCCGAGCCTGCCGTTCAAGCGCCGATTGCTTTGCGAGAATGGCATTTACCTTATCGTACAGATCCTCAATCATTATCTCGGTTTTCAGGTTGACTTTATAATCATTTTCGGCACGGCGGCAATCCTTTTCCTCCTGACGGTTCTGACTCATCATAATAAGCGGTGCCTGGATAGCCGCCACACAAGACAGAACCAAATTCAGCAAAATGAACGGATACGGATCAAACGCCCGGGCTGCCAGCAGAACGTTCACAACCATCCACAAAATCAGAACCCCGCTGAAAGAAAATATAAATGCCCAGCTTCCGGCAAATTTTGCAATGGAATCCGCCGCACGCTGTCCCGGCGTATACTTTTCCTTTTCGCTTTCGGGCTGCACCGAAATCTTGCTGTTCGCCAGCAGATTTAATACCTATTCATCAGTCATATCACGGCGGATATCGTTCAGAACCTCTCTTAACAGTTTTCTGTTTTCTTTCATAACAGCTATTCCTCTCTCTGATTTTTCTTTGAGTTACGCAAAAGCCTCTGCCGGCTTTTTTAACAGCGAAAGGCTGTTCTTCACCACCCGGCTGACAAAGCGAATGATTTCCTCTTTGCTGTACAGATTATAATCCTCCACAACAACATGCATCAAGCCGTTAGACAGATGGGTATACATCATTTCAAGCTCCGCATCCCGTGCCATAGGCAGCTCCTTTCGCCAGTAAGCAATACTGTCTTTTTTTGCGAGCGCAATCATCCGCTTAAGAACCGTTGAGCTTGTATTTCCGAGAATCAGAGCACTGCATGCCTCCCGATTCTGATCGATCATATCGTAAATAGCCTCTATAAGAGCCGTAACATCAAATGAGTTTACGTAACGAAGGGACTGTTCAAACGCTCCGATAAGCTCGTTCTCAATACTCCCCAGCAGTGCAAAGCAATCGCTGTAATGTGCGTAGAAGGTCGCCCGGTTCAGCTGTGCCAGCTCGCACACCTCTTTTACGGTAATTTTGTTGACCGGTTTTTCTTTCAGCAGCTTTAGTAAAGACTGCTTAAGCACCATTTGTGTATAGCGCTTTCTAGCATCTGTTTTCTCCATTCAAAATTCCTCCGAAAAAAGTTTACAAAGTTTAGCAACACTTATGTGGGAAATGTTGTTTTTCTTTCAAATAGACTGTGAGTGCCGATTGCTTTTATCTTTTATATTAAGTATACTATACTTGTGAAAGATAGTCAACACCTGTACAGCTATCTCAAGGAGGTTTTCTATATGTATAACAGATATTTGATCACCGGTGCCACCGGTTTTCTCGGTCGGGCAATCGTTAAGGAGCTGGTACGCCTCAATGTACGGGTAGACGCATTGGTGCTGCGCAACGACCCTTATGCGGCTTTGCTCCCCGGAGAGGTTCATACAGTCATAGGCGATGTATGCGAAGATGACTCGCTTGAGCGGTTCTTTGCAGACGCTGATAACACCACCTGCGTAATTCACTGTGCCGGCATCATCTCAGTCGCCTCGAGATCCGGCTCAAAGCTCTATCAGGTCAATATAGGCGGCACCTGTAAGGTCATCCGGCAATGCTTGGAGCATCACATAGGAAAAATGATCTATGTCAGCTCTGTACATGCTATACCGGAAAAACCTAAGAATTGCGTCATTACAGAGGATTGCGAGTTTTCTCCGGGACTTGTAGACGGCGATTATGCCAAAAGCAAAGCGGCTGCAACGGAAATGGTCTTTAGTGCAGCACGGCAGGGGCTTAGCGTCAGCATTGTTTTTCCCTCCGGTATCATCGGTCCCGGTGATATGCTCGGCGGAAGCATTACATCAATGGCAAAGTCCTTTCTCTCCGGAAAGCTGCCCTTTGCCGTACGCGGCGGATATGATTTTGTAGATGTACGGGATGTGGCAAAAGGAATTTTGGCTTGCGCGGAAAACGGTGAGTCGGGCAAGGGTTACATTCTGTCCGGACACTATATTACCATCCGCAGGATGCTGCAGATCGTCGGAAAGGCTGCCAAGCTGATATACCGTCCCATATGTTTGCCGTTAAAACTCGCAAGGCTTGCTGCCCCGTACTGTGAACGCCGTTGCCTGAAAGAAAAAAAACCGCTTTTCTTCACGCCTTATTCAATTGCCGTTCTTGGTTCAAACGGACGGTTTACCCATGATGCCGCAACGGAAAGGTTTGCCTATCGGCCGCGCCCGATCGAGGAGACCTTGCGGGATATGACCGCCTGGCTTGTCAGCCAAAAGGCTAAAGCCGGCAGCGCTCTTTAAGGGGGATGTGCTCATTTATAAAATTATTCTGACCGCCTCCCCCTGACTCATCACAGCGGATTCGGTCTGCTTACTTTTCTGCCGTTACTATAGTAAAATAAAGGCAGATTAGCAAAAATACCATATTTAGTTCTTTCACTTTCACAAATCTACTATATATAGATTTTCTCATTGACTTATGCAGCTACATCTTGTATACTGATAGTACAAGACTCTTAAACCGGAGGTGATGAAATGATCGGCGGCTTACAGAAGGTGACATTGCTGGATTTTCCGGGTAAAGTCGCCTGCACGGTATTTCTGACAGGCTGTAATCTCCGCTGCCCCTATTGTCATAATCCCGACCTTGTTTTGACGAAAGACAATGGGAAGTACATTTCCGAAAAAGAATTCTTTGAATTTCTTCTTTCCCGAAAGGGTAAGTTGGACGGTGTTTGCATCACCGGCGGCGAGCCGACGCTATACCCAAATCTGACAAATCTGATTCGCCGTATTAGAGAGATGGGTTTTCTTGTTAAGCTGGACAGCAACGGAACCGTCCCTGAAATACTTAAACTTCTTCTGCGCGAAAAGCTGCTTGATTATGTGGCAATAGATATCAAAAACGCTCCCACCCGTTATGCAGAAACCTGCGGTGCAGATGTAATTGAACAGGTTAAAAAAAGTGCTGCACTGCTGAAAAACAGCAATATCGACTACGAGTTCCGCACAACGGTTTGCCATCCTTTTCATTCACCTGACGGTATGCAGGAAATCGGGCGTTGGCTCCGTGGAGCAAAGCGATATTTTATCCAGCCCTTTGTTGATTCCGGCAATCTGCTCGGCAGCGGGATATCAGCTATAGCAAAGCCGGAGCTAAAAACATTGCTGAAAGCCGTAAAACCGTATATACCTGCCGCAGATCTGCGCGGCGTGTGAACGATAAAACAAACAATAAACAGAGGAGAATAGCTATGTACACAGTCATCAAACGAGACGGCAGAAGTGCCGAGTTTAATTTAACCCGTATATCTCACGCCATTACCAAGGCATTTGACGCAACCGGTATTCCTTACAGTCCGGATGTAATCAATCTTCTTTCCCTTCAGGTAACGGCGGATTTTGCTACGAAGGTGAAGGATGATACGATCGATGTCGAATCCACACAGGACAGCGTTGAAAAAACGCTGCAGAGAGCCGGCTACGACAAGGTTGCCAAGGCATATATCCTATACCGCAAAAACCGCGAAAAGCTCCGTAATATGAGTTCCACCATACTGGACTACAAAGGGCTTGTGGACGGCTATCTGAAGGTATCCGACTGGCGAGTAAAAGAAAACTCTACCGTCACCTATTCTGTGGGCGGACTGATTCTGTCAAATTCCGGATCCATCACCGCAAACTACTGGCTCAGCGAGATCTACGACGAGGAGATTGCCGACGCACACCGCAATGCCGATCTGCATCTGCATGATCTCTCCATGCTAACCGGTTACTGCGCCGGCTGGAGCTTAAAGCAGCTCATTAAAGAGGGTCTCGGCGGTATTCCCGGCAAAATCACCTCCGCACCGGCAAAACATTTGGCGACGCTGTGCAATCAAATGGTCAACTTCCTTGGTATTATGCAAAATGAATGGGCGGGTGCACAGGCGTTTTCGAGCTTTGACACCTATCTTGCACCCTTTGTCCGCACGGACAAACTGACCTATAACGAAGTTAAGCATTGTATCGAAAGCTTTGTATACGGCGTTAATACGCCCAGCCGCTGGGGCACGCAGGCGCCTTTCACCAATATTACTCTCGACTGGACCGTACCGGCGGACCTTGCCGATCAGCCCTGCATCGTAGGCGGCAAGCCGATGGACTTCACCTACGGTGACTGCAAAGCGGAGATGGATATGATCAACCGCGCCTTTATCGAGGTTATGATCGAGGGCGACGCCAACGGCCGCGGCTTCCAGTATCCCATCCCCACATATTCCATTACCAAAGATTTCGATTGGAGCGAAACCGAAAACAACCGTCTGTTATTTGAAATGACGGCGAAATTCGGCACACCCTATTTTTCCAACTACATCAATTCGGATATGGAGCCGTCCGATGTGCGCAGTATGTGCTGCCGGCTGCGGCTTGATTTGCGCGAGCTGCGCAAAAAGTCCGGCGGCTTTTTCGGCAGCGGCGAATCCACCGGATCCATCGGCGTCGTTACCGTCAATATGCCGCGCATCGCCTATCTCTCGGCAGACGAGGGAGAGTTCTTTACCCGTCTTGACCGGATGATGGACATTGCCGCACGCAGTCTGAAGATCAAACGCATGACAGTCGGCAAGCTGATGGAAGAAGGGCTGTATCCCTATACCAAACGGTATCTCGGCAGCTTTGACAATCACTTCTCGACCATCGGACTTCTCGGCATGAACGAAGCAGGGCTTAATGCCGCTTGGCTGCGCAAGGATCTGACCCATGAAGAGACGCAGGAATTTGCCGTCCGTGTTCTCAATCATATGCGCGAGCGTCTGTCGGATTATCAGGAACAATACGGTGATCTTTACAACTTAGAGGCGACCCCTGCCGAATCCACCTCCTACCGTCTTGCCAAGCACGACAAGGTGCATTTCCCTGACATCATAACAGCGCATGAGGGAGCAACCCCCTATTACACTAACTCCAGTCACCTGCCGGTAGGCTATACCGAAGATGTGTTCGCCGCTCTTGATGTGCAGGACAAGCTGCAGCCGCTTTATACCAGCGGTACGGTGTTCCACACCTTCCTCGGAGAAAAACTGCCGGATTGGAAGGCTGCCGCCGCCCTTGTGCGTAAGATAGCCGAGAACTACGAGTTGCCCTATTACACGCTGTCCCCCACCTATTCCATTTGCGCAGATCACGGTTACCTTGCTGGGGAGCAGGCAGTCTGCCCGCACTGCGGCAGAAAGACCGAGGTCTACAGCCGCATCACCGGCTACTACCGTCCGGTGCAGAACTGGAATGACGGCAAAAGTCAGGAGTTTAGGGACAGAAAAACCTATCATATCGGCAAGATAAAGAACGAAGCTAAAGCTGAGAATAAAATTTCGTCGGTTTGCGATGCGGACGGATATATTCTGTATACCACAGCCACCTGTCCGAATTGCCGTGCCGTCAAGCCGCTTTTGGAGAAATCCGGACTTTGTTATACGGAACGGGATGTAGATGAATATATTGAAGAGGCAACGACTCTGGGGCTCAGGCAGGCGCCCACTCTTGCTGTTCAATCGGGAGATAAAACCGTGTTATACACCGGTGTAGCGCAAATCAAAGCTTTGCTCAAGGAGTTGTCGTTATGACCGACATAGCGGTGATCGGCGGTGGCCCTGCGGGTCTTACCGCCGCCCTGTATGCCGCAAGAACCGGAAAAACTGTTACGGTGTATGAACGGGAATGTATCGGAGGGCAGATAACACGCGCGCCGCAGGTAGAAAACTACCCAGGCACCGGAAGGGTATCCGGCTTGCAGCTCGGCGACAGTATGGCGGCACAGGCAGAGGCGGCGGGTGCCGTGATAAGCCTTACGGATGTACAAAAGATAGTAAAAGAAACTTCGGGAATTTTTCGGCTGGATACAGACGACGGCGAATGCTATGCCAAAGCTGTTATCTATGCCTGCGGTGCGCGGCCGAAAACGCTTGGACTACCCGGAGAAGCAGAGCTTATCGGTCACGGCATCAGCTATTGCGCACTGTGCGATGGCAGCTTTTTTAAAGACCAGGATGTGACCGTAGTCGGAGGAGGAAATTCTGCTTTTGATGATGCTCTTCTTCTGAGTGAACGATGCCGTCATGTAACACTGATTCATCGGAGAAGCAGCTTCCGTGCCGAGCAGATTCTTGTTGAGAGAGTGAAACAGCGCAAAAACATATCTCTTTTGACCGACACGACCGTTTCGGAGTTGATACAGGAAAACGGACAATTAACAGGCTTAGCACTGAAAAGCAAAATCGGAAAAGACGAAACTCTGCCGGTATCCGGGCTGTTCGCTGCCCTCGGCAGACTGCCGGATACACAAGTGCTCATCGGTCTTGCTGCGTTTGACGAAAATGGCTATGTGTTTACTGATGAAAAAATGGCAGTCCCCGAAACACCTGGATTGTTTGCCGCCGGAGACTGCCGCAAAAAAAGCGTTCGCCAGCTTACAACTGCCGTTTCCGACGGCACGGTTGCCGCAGTTTCTGCCTGCACATATCTCGAACAACCAAAATAACGAAACAAATCCAATCTGAATTCTTTCAGTTCGAATTTCTTTCGTTATCTCTCACTCAACATCTCATATCGCAAAAAGATAGCCCTTGATTGCTTTTCATCTCAGCAATCAAGGGCTATCCCTCACTCTTGATATCTAACATCTTTTCTTGTACCTCTCTTTCCTTGTTTGGTGGAACCTTGCTGTGTCCGCCAAATCTACGCCTATCCTATATATAAACACCGCAGTGCGATGGACTTGCCTACTAAAACGGCTTGGCCTGTCAGGCGTTATGTCGTCTTTCGGTGCCGGGGCTTTTCTCCCTGCTTATATACAAGGGAGCGAGTACTTAGGTCATTGGAATCACCTCTTCTCCTTTGCACCTATAGAATAGCATATTTTTCTCAAAAAAACAATCGGCAGGATATACGAATTCCGACATTCAGTTTTGTACTTATATACAAACTTTTTCTTTTTGTTTTGTATGTATTGACCAATCAGCTTCTTGTGTGATATAATAATAGTGTTGTGGGAAATCCGACGGTACTGTGCCGCCGGATTTTTTATAAAAGAACGCCATCCCTAAACGATCTTGTTTTAGAGTCTTCGTATTTGCTGCGCTCGTTTTCTGTTTCTATTTTCTCCTCTGCCGTATTTTATCAGACTGCTTTGTACAAAAATGCTGGATCTGTTCATTTTCATACCCTCTGTATGTTTTTGCAGAAAAACTAAAAAAGCTTTCGACATTTTAACAGTTTACAGACATTTTTGAAATCAGTTCAAAGATGCCGTCTAAATAACGGTTCCAATCATCAGCCTTGATGGGAAACTTCTTATTCACACGCTCTAAAAATTTCTCCCGTGTTACTGCATATGCCCACTCCAGTTCCTCTTTCGTTGCTCTCGGCAAATGTTTTCTTCACTCTCGCTTTGTTAGGATTCCGACAATTTCCTTCTTTTAAAAAATACACTTCACAGTATTCCTCAAAATCAATTATACCTCTTGTGTATTTTCCATTATTGAGGAGTTTGTTGAGAACATCTCTGCTCCATTTTGCCTTTCCGGATGAGAGGAAATGGAGCGGCTTAATAGGTATTTTTGGATATTCTCTAAACAATTTTCTTCTCTGTACATTCTGAAGATAGTTTTTACAACTTCTGCCTGTTCGGGCACGATTTCAACAAATCCATATTGGTCTCTCTTAAAGCCATAACAGAATCTTCCGAAAAGTCGGGATTCGATTAATGATAATTTCATAGATTTTGTTTCCTTTCTAATTATAATATGTTTGAAGTAAGGTTTCAATATAAAACACAAATATTAGTGGAATTGCAAAAAAGCAAAACCTACATATTAGTGAGTTAGTTCAGTTGATCTTTGATTTAAACATAAAAATGGAGCGATTTTCTATTAAAATCGCTCCAAAACACATAATATTTGATTATTCGTGGGATAAAAAAGAGACAAACAAGCTTTTTAGACTTGTTTGTCTCTTTTGGCAGGGGCAGAAGGACTTGAACCCTCGGCACGCGGTTTTGGAGTGCCATTTTTTGCCTTTTGTAATTTTTGGTAAATGCTTGCAAACCCGCATAAACAAAGGGTTTTTGACATTTTGCTTTTTGTAACCTTTTGTAATTATAAGCCCCATTTCGTAAAAATAAACCCCAAATAAACCCCAAAAAATCAGCCGTTTTTAAATGCAAAAAACAGTGCTGCGAGAGCGGCTATATTAGGCCCTATTTTTAATCGGGTGTAAAATATCACCTAACAATTCAGCGGCTTTTTCGTCAGCGCTTTTAATGGCATGAGCGTAAATATTACTTGTGGTTGTCATATTGCTATGGCCTAACCGCTTAGATATAGTCCTAAGGTCTGCGCCAGAGGCAATAAGCAAGGTTGCGTTTGTGTGCCTTAAACTGTGCAAATGTATAGGCGGTAAATTATTCTTTTTTACAAATGTTGCAAACCACTTTGTAACCGTGCCGGGGTAAATCGGTTTACCGTTCCATTGGGTGAACACTTTCCCGCTTTCTATCCATTGGTCACCGATTTTAAGTTTGTGCTGTAATTGCTCTTTTCGGTGCTCTCTAAGTACCTCTATCGCCTCTTTCGGCACCTTAATAACACGCTTTGAAGCCTCGGTTTTGGTTTTATCGTTAAATATGCCTTTCCCCGGCAGATATAAAGAAGTTTGGCTAATATCAATTAGGCAATTATCAAAATCAATGCTATTCCAGCTAAGCCCGCATAATTCACCCCGCCGCATACCGGTATACAGCAATACTGTTATCATTGCTTTATATTGGAGCGGCTCATTTTTTAGGCACTCTATAAGCTGCTGCGCTTGTGTGTCGTCAAGGTATTCTGCCTCTTTTCGTTCGGCCTTTGGCGGCTCTACACGGGCGCACGGGTTGGCATAAATCACTTGCCATTTAACGGCCTTTTCAAGTATAGCAGAAATAAGCCGGTGATAATGCAAGGCGGTTGTACTTGAAAGCTTTTTGTTTTGTTCAGCTGCGCTAAAAAGCGCACCAAACGGCTTGCCAATAGCGGTAGAAATCTTTTTGGCAGTTTTTTGGCTTATTTGTTCACCGCGTACAGCAAGCGAAACAGTACGCACACCCAAGCCGCTCTGCTCTGCCAAACCCTGCCGCGTTATTCCACGGCTTTTAAGAATGTTTGCAAGGCTTTCGTTTGCCTGGTATACCGTATCTTTTCTTATGCCGTCCTCTGCAAGCTCGTTATAAAACTGTATTAGGTGCGTAGGCTGCAGGCGGTCAAGCCTTATATTTCCTATTGCAGTGTTAATTCGGCCAAGCATGGTTTTATAGCCTGTAATGGTTGAGGGCCGCAGCTGCTTTTCGGCGTGTGTTTCCAGCCAATAATCAACAAAATCGGAAAACCGCGTTGAACCGTCTAAAACTTGCCCGGATTGCACCCGCTTTTCAAATAATACCTTTTGCCGTTCTAATTCCTTTTCTATTTGCTTTTCCGTCATTCCCTCGGCCGGTTTCCAGGTTGTGCGCTTTTTAATTTGTTTGCCTTGTATATCGTATCCAGCCGAAACGGTTATGCGGTAACTGTCCCCCCGTTTTTCAATTGTCGGCATTGCTATCCCCCTTGCTTTTAATTTCTTTCCGCAATTCTTTTAATTTGTTTTCAATTCGTCTAAACATTACACTCTCAAAAATTTCGCTGCCTGTGATATACTCAACCGCGGAACATGTTTTTTGAGTTGAAACATTTCCAAAACTGCTAACTTCAAAATTTGAGCCAGTATCCTTAAAATTAATATATATAGATATTTCTTTCAATAAATCAGCACAGCTTTCTTTTTTGTTTAGTATTTCAGCCGTGGTATTCAAATTTGCACTCGCTGGTGACTGGCTGGTTAAGTTAATAAAATGTGCACTTGCACTTTCCTTTGCACTTTCTATAAGAAAATTCAATGTTTTAATAAAGTTGTGTTCTGGATTTTCCTCTGTATATTCAGCGTATAAATGCAAAACTTGCAATGCGCGCTCAGTTAGTCCAGTGTATTCGCACATTTCTTTTATGCTTGTTTCAGTGCTTTTAATAGAGCTTAGCCCGATAAGGTAATCAGCAGAAACATTAAAATAATTTGCTATTTCAACAACCTTTTCAATTGGCGGTAAAGAAACCCCATTTAAATATAGCGAAATAGTTTGCCTTTTAACATTTAAGACATCAGCCAACTGCTGTTGCGTGATGTTGCCACGCATTAATTCTTTTAATCTAACAGAAAAGATATTGTTTTCACCTTTAGTGTCTGTATTTAGCATTGTTTACCCCTCTTTAGCAATTAATTATTGCAGTAAAAATAATTTGCAATATTTACTTGCTTTTTATTCTTACTTGCGATATAATAATTATAGCAAGTAATTGTTGCACCGTCAAGTAAAACATGAAAGGAAAGAAAAATGAATAATATTGACGAATTAATCAAAAAAGAACAACGGCTTTATAAAAAGAAATGGCGAGACAATAACAAAGAACACCTACGAAAATACCAAAGAGAATACCGCCAAAAAAACAAAGAAAAAATCGCAGCTCTTAATCGTGCTTATTGGCTACGAAAAGCCACCAAGAGAACCGAAAACCAATTGAAAGAGGGGTAATACATTGCTAAGAATGAGAACAATACCAGAGGCCGCAGCCGAATTAAAGGCCAACGACCCGAAAACCGCCGTAACGCCTTACGCTATACGGCAAATGGTGCTTAGCGGCACTATACCGTGTATATACGCCGGAAAAAAGCGGCTTATTAACATGGATATATTAGAGCGTTTTTTAAACGGCCAAGAAAATAGCGGGGTGAAAATGTAAAAATGTTAAAGGGAAACGAAAAGCAAACAGAACATACCGAAAAACAGGTAAAAGAATATTGCATTAAAAACGGAATGACCGAGGAGCAATTTAAAAAGTATTTAGCAGCCGGTTTTTCAATCAGTGAAATTTACAATAGCGCAAAAGATATTATTACAAAATGCGGAGCTCTTGACGGCAGCGAAGTATTTAATGCAAAGCTGGCAAATGAGTTTGGCGAGGATAAAACAAATTTTTTGTGGTTTCCGTATATTCCTATTGGTGATTATACCGTTTTAATGGCTGACGGCGGCACGGGCAAAACAATATTTTGCTGCGGTATTGCTGCAACCATTAGCCAAGGTAAGCCCTTACCGGGCGAAATAACCGGCAATTTACCGTGTAATACTCTTATTATATCCGCAGAGGATAGAGGGGAACTATTAAAACGGCGCCTTGCAGCTGCCGGTGCTGACCTTAAAAAAGTATATATTTTGGATTGCATGAACTCTGTCGGACTGAATTTTACCGACAAGTACAACGATTTTGTGCAATTAATTAAGCGCTATTCGCCAAAGCTGGTTATTGTTGACCCCTGGCACGCCTTTTTAGGGGCTGATATAGATATTAACCGCGTTAATGCCGTGCGGCCAGTATTTCAACGCCTTGCAAATGTAGCCAAAACTTGTAATTGTGGCATGGTGCTGGTATCTCATGTAAATAAGCGTGCGCAAGGCGAAAATATCAACAATGCGGCTACTGGCTCAACTGATTTTATAAACGCTGCCCGCTCTGCAATGCGCGTTATATTTAGCGAGGAACCCAGCGAGCCAAATATGCGGGTAGTTGTTCATACAAAATCAAATTACGCAGCCGCGGGGAAATCGGTTAAATATACCATTAATGCAAAAGGCGGTTGTGAATGGAGCAGCTTTAGCGAGGTAACCGGGCAAGCCATAGGAAAGGAGCGGCAGTATGCTAAAAGATAATGAAATATTGGCACTTACTGCCGAAAATATCTTTTTAAAGGATATAACCGAGGATATTATATACCCCGACATTACAGATGATTTTGAGCGCACGCGCCGCATTGCATTATGGAAAACCCGCGCAAAAGCACTAAAGCTTGAAAGCGAGGCCAAAACAATAATTAATATTAGCAAAAGGGCAGATAAACAGCTAATAACCGAAAGTGGGGCTAACTGCTCTACTTACAATTATAATTTTTTTAATGTTGAACTCGAAACCGACCAATTAGGAAAGCCAAAAATTACTATTCAAAATTTCGTAAATATATTATCGGAATACGAGGGTTTTAAAAACAAAATTTTCTTTAATGAAATGACCCAACGCCCCGAAATAATAAAGGCCGGTAAGGTTTTCGAATGGACGGACACAGACAGAGCAGCTGCTATTAACACCATTGAGCGTTTTTTCGGTATATACAGCGAAAAAAGGTTTGATAATGCCTTTAATGTTGTTTGCGGTCTGCATAGGTATAACCCGCTAAAAATCAAAATCAACAATATATTATGGGACGGTAAAGAGCGCATAGAAAACTTTTTGCATTTTGTTTTTAATTGCGAAAATACCGCCTATACCCGAGAAGTAAGCCGTTTAATTTTTGCGGGTGGAATACACCGGCTGTTTAACCCCGGTTGTAAATTTGACAATGTGCCAATATTAATAGGCACCCGACAAGGCGAGGGCAAAAGCACTATTGTACGCTGGCTTGCAATGTTAGAAAACTATTCGTGCAGCGTTAAAACAATAGACGGCAAAAACGGTATTGAGGAAATCAGCGGCAAGTGGATTTGTGAACTTGACGAACTAATTGCTGTTACCAGGGCAAAAGAAGTTGAAGCAGTTAAAAGCTTTATTACAAGAGTTTCCGACCGTTACCGTATGCCTTACGATAAATTTTCAAGGGATATTTTAAGAAGTTGTATTTTTATTGGTACAACAAACAAAACGCAGTGTTTGACCGACCGAACCGGCAACCGCAGATTTTTGCCGGTTGTAGTAAACAGTAACGGGCGCGACATTTTTAACCGTGAAAGCGAAATAAAGCAGTATATAGAGCAATGCTGGGGCGAGGCAAAAGCAAAATACGATAAAAAAGAACTGCCGCCGTTCCCCAAAAAAGAGCTCGAACAGGAATTTAAAAGAGAGCAAGAAAACGCAACCGAGGAAGACCCGCGCGTTGGTTTAATTGAGTACTTTTTAATTGATAAAAACAAAGTGTGCAGTTACCAGTTATGGCATTACGCTTTAAACCAACCTACCTTTGAGAAAATGACACGGCGGGATAGCGCTGAATTGTCTGTTATTATGCAAAAAATTGACGGTTGGAAACGCGCGCCGGATAGGACCTATTTTCCTAAATTCAAAATGCAGCGCTATTGGGAGCGCACCAATTAAAGACAATTATAGGCTTGCTGCCGCACTTTAATTTGCCCGTCACCGCTAAAAATGGCTTAACCATGCGGTTTTTGGCCCTTTACTGACAAAGACAAACAAAAAAGCGTCAAAAGTATTTTATATATATTATATATACCGTATATATGTATGTATATTATATTACTATATATATTTATTATATTTTTCTTGTCACTATAGGTAGTATAAATAGAGATAAAGCCGCATAAATAAAGGGTTTTCAATGGTGACGGGCTTAGTGCCACCCATAGTGGCAAGAGCGACAGACCATTAAAAAAGGGGGTAAAAAGCAATGGAATATAAGAAATATTTAACACTGTGCCATGCGACAGCGCTTTTAAAGGGCAACATACATGGTATTAAAGAACTTTTGCCGGATTGGCTCAAAGTTTATTTTGACGGTTTAGAGTGCTACGCTGCAGGGCTTGAAATTAGGTTTGATTATCACACCGGCAAACCAATTTATACCGCAATTTTGCGCACCGTTAAAAGGGCCAGTTTTTGTCTTGCACCGCTCGAAAGCGTTACAGGCTATGAGGAGCGAACAGCGAACGAACACCGAAAAAACACGGGCTTAAACCGTGAACGAACCAAGAGAGGGCCGAAAAATGGACGAACAAAAAAAGCTTTATAAATACATCTGCGAAAGCTGCGGCAGAACGATAATTGCACAGCACAAAAGACAGGTTATTAAGTGCCGGCATTGTTTAGATTTAGAACGCTACAAACGCCGCCGGGAAAAGACCAGCAGCTTATACCGCAAATATAGAAAAAATGCCGATATATACAAAGATGTAAAGCAAATTGAAACCTATAACAAAAAGCACGGCACAGCATACAGCTACGGCCAATTTAAAGCGCTTATACACTATGACAAAATCAAGAGCAAATAAAGCATTTGGAATATTGCCCTTAAACGGCCAGCGACCGCAAAATTCGGTGCAAGAGCGGCTTTTTAACACTTAGCAATATAAATTCATTGCTAAGATAAAAACGCCGTACAAGCCAAATTTGGGGCATATTTTAAATAAGCATATTTAGTTAAAGGGGGCCGCAGCTTTGAAAGTTTAGCAAGCAATTAAAAACCAACAAACCAATAAACAAAAACATAATTTAAAGGAGCAATAAAAAATGGCTATTAATCATGAAATCACAAAAACATTAACTGTTGTAGTAAAAGACTATATCAACGAGTTTGGCAAAATGCGGCAAACCATTAACGCCGCAAGAGGTGAAATTAACGCTGATACACTTCTTTCACCAGCTGGCAAAGAAAAGAAAATCAACGAACTTTTAGCAGCCTATAAACCCAAGGCCGAGGAATTAAGCAAAAAAATGGTTGACGCGCTCGAAAGAATTTCGGCCAGTGAGCAATTAAACGAAAAGTTTGTTGACCCCGAAAACGGCGCTTTAAATAATGCGGTTGCAGTTGTTGAAACCCTGGGCAAAAATATCCCGCGGCAAACCGTTACCGGCTATATTAACTACTTTGCCGGCAATAAAAACGCCTTAGAGGTTTTGCAAGCTGCTTTAGATAAAAACAGCGTTAATTCCGATATTGGCAAATATATTTTTGATATTGAGGAAACATACAACGGCTTTATTGGCACGGCTGCAGCCCTAACTGTTGGCAGCCCTGCGCTGGTGTTCACCCAGTTAAACCGAAATCTATTTGAAACGGCCGAAAAGCTGGGTGTTGAATTCACCGACCAGGAAAAGGCAACCGAAATTAATTTCAATGATGTTTTCGGCTTTGAAACCGCCCGCAAAGCAATGGGCCTTAAATAAGCCATAATAAAAAGCCCGGTTAGGCCTTAAAGGCAAACCAGGTAAGAAAAAGCCCGGCAGTGTAATTAAACGCTGCCGGGTTTGTTATTGCTCCAAATACACCGCAAAAGGAAAAACCACCCACTTTATTAAGCAGGTGGCTTTATCCAAAGAAAGTAAAAATAAAAGGGAAACGATTAGTTGAAAGGTAAAAGCAAGCATTTTTAGGAAAACATAACGCAGCCCAATAATATTATAGCATACCTTTAAGGGTTGTCAAGCCCGGCAAGGCCTAAATTGCTGCAATTCTGCTGCCGGTGCCGTTTACACCGCCTATTATTGTGTAGGTTTTCATTGCTCCCCCTCCGTTCGGGTTTGGTCGCGGTCTATTGTTTCGTCTATGGCGCGGTTGATAAAGCCGTTTACGCTTTCGCCCGTCTTGCTGGCGTGGGCCTTTATTACTTCTTTTTCACCTTTTGGCACTTTAATTTCAATACGGTCGTATGTGTTTTTAACATATTTAGCCGTTGCTTTTTGTTGCGCTTTTGACACTGACACGATATAACCACCTTTTGCTTTTTATAGGTTTTAGGGGTATTTCTATAACAACCCCTTTTTTTATAATGATATTATAACATAATTTATATGTTGTCGCCAATATACATATTGCACAAATATATTGACGATAATATACCGAAAGATTGTAATTAATGTCACTTGATATATTGACGACAATATAGTAGAATGGGATTATACGGTTAGGGTGGCAACCCCCTAAAAGAAAGGAGTAAAACAACAAAAAATAAGACTTTGCCCCCAACAACCAAGCACGGACAAAGCCTTAAAACGCCATACCGAAGTATGATAAATACAGTATATCATATTTCCTATGGTTTTGCAACAAAATTATAAGGAGTTTTTTAAAATGAGCAAAACAGAAATTACAAACAAAGTTAGAGAGCTTAAAGAACTAAAAGCAATGGCCGACGAATTAGCGGCAGAAATCACCGCCATAGAGGACAGCATAAAGGTAACCATGACGGCCCAGGGCGTAGAGGAAATAGCGGTAGACATTTACAAGGTACGCTATAAAACGGTTAAAAGCAGCCGCATTGATACCACCGCATTAAAAAAAACCATGCCGGAGCTTGCCGCACAGTTTACCAAGGAAACCGAAAACCGCCGCTTTAGCGTGGTTTAAAGGGGCGCAGCTAATGAAAACAACAATTGAAATACCCGTAGAAACCGCTGCAGCGCTTATTTTGGCTTGCATAGCAATAGAGGATATTTTAACCCTAAAAGCGCTTACAGAGGATATAAAGGACGAATTAACGCACATTCGGCCATACCTTAACGGGTTTATGGAAATGGCACAATAAATAATTTGGGAGTGGCACAGCAAATAAGCCTTTCCGCTCCCGGTACATTACAGATAGGAGTTTTTAAAAATGAAACTAACGTACGAAGTAGCGCCCGGTTTGGCTTTCCCCGTTATAGGCCAGGCAACCATTGTAAATAAAAACGGCCAACCAACGGGCCAAACATTGCCGGTTGTTGATGTTCCAATGGTAAGTGATTATATATGGCAGCTAAACGCCTTAAATGACCGCCTACAACACCCGGAACGCTATGAGCAAGATGAAAACCTACCCGAAACAATAAACCGCCTTAAAAGCTGGTTAAAAGCGCATACAAGCGAAAGAGAAAAAGCAATAATATAAGAAACGGCCCCCGGCAGAAAAACAATTGCAAAATCTGTCGGGGGCTGTTATAATAGGCAATGTGATAAGGTGAGCCTGAAACGGTAGGCGGTTAAGTCTTGCCCCTGCAAGGGGGTGTTGCCAATGGAGTACATAATCATCATTTTAATTGTTGTTTTATATACAGTCATTGCAATAAAAAAGAAATAACCGCCCGGTCTGCAAACTAAGCGGTTAAATCTTTAGCTAATTATTTTGGGGCTAACCGTCTATCGGTTCGCCTTATCCACCCTTATTATAGCACACAATAAAATTTTGTCAAGTGTTCGCTGCTTTGGCGGGCGCTTTTTTTATTGGAATAAACCCCACTACAAACCCCAATTTTAAAACAATAAACCCCAAATAAACCCCAAAATGACGGTTTGCGAACAAAATCGAACAAATAAAAAGCCGCTCAACCTCGCAGAAATGGCTTAGTTAAGCGGTTTTTCGGTGGCAGGGGCAGAAGGACTTGAACCCTCGGCACGCGGTTTTGGAGACCGCTGCT
>ERZ773155.627-NODE-627-length-31353-cov-14.079334_pt1 | contig 31353 bp, 33 predicted proteins | sample MGYA00511262_ERZ773155 | MGnify/ENA primary metagenome ERZ773155 (study PRJEB29015, sample SAMEA2737828) | human gut metagenome | biome: human gut; feature: human-associated habitat; material: faeces | place: China | collected 2012 ... | reverse complement strand
TGTACCGTTTTGGGGTCCACCGAAGAATGAATCAGATTGGTGATGTAGGTGTGCCCTTACGGTATAATAAAGACAAACGGAAAAACCCAGTGTTTTCAAGGGTTTCAGCGTTTGTCGTTGCCTATTCAATTCCTTTTCCAACCTTGATAGTCAACGAAAAATCTGTCGAATGATGGGAGGTGTTACCTAAAAGACAAAATTGAATATTACAGCAGCGGTGCGGTATTTTACCGGACCGCTGTTTGTCAGGGCGTTTCATCTGATCTGATGGGCGCCCTTTTTTTGCGCCCATTTTCAGAAGGAGGAAATTCACATGGAACTTAACGAAGAAGAAAAAAGGCAGTTGTTTCAGGTTGACGGCGACTGCCAGGCCAAAGTGCTGGATGAACTGTATATGACAGCCCGTTTCACCCGCAACCCAGAGCAGCGTGATATGGTGCGGGGCCTCATGGCAAAGCTGCGGGTTCTGTCGGATGAACAGTGCATGGATCTGGTGAAGGACATCCAGAAGAATTATCACCTGCCTTACCCTCGCACTATGGGCGAGCGGATCGCACTGGCCCGGCAGCAATCCGGGGCTGAAAAACTGAAAGGCCATGACATTATGGCCCTGGAGCGGTTTGACCCGCAGGTACGCCACATGGTTGTTTTTGATGTACTTTCTTTTGAATCCCCTGTCGGCTATAAAGGCGATAAGATGCGCCTGTTTCTCACGGATGAAGGGTATCAGAAAGCGTTGGAGAATCAGGAACGTGGCTTTATCAAGCTAAAGAACCATGCCAAGGTACACAATGGCTATTTGAATTACGACCATAAAGACAGAGATTTGTAGCTGCTGCTCAGTATAAAGACTTGCCAGGAAGGAGGATGTCAAATGGCAGTGTTCAGAGTTGAAAAGACAAAAGATTTTACGGTCATGTCCAATCACCATCTTCGGAATGTGTCGCTGTCTTTGAAGGCAAAGGGGCTGCTGTCGTTGATGTTGTCCTTGCCTGATAATTGGGACTATACGACTAAGGGCCTGGCCCATATTTGTAAAGATGGGGTGGATTCTATCAGCAGCGCGATTAAGGAGCTGGAAAAGCAAGGGTATCTTACCCGGCAGCGGCTCCGTGACGCGCATGGCAGGCTGGGCGATATTGAGTATGTCATCCATGAAAAACCTGTGCCTTCTGATGAGCAGGACGCTATTCTGCCACCTAAACGGGAAAATCCAAGACAGGTAAATCCAAGACAGGTAAAACCTGTTTTGGAAAAACCTGAACAGGAAAAACCCGCCCAATTAAATATACAAGAATCAATTACTGAAAAATCAATTACGGATATATCAAATATCCATCAATCAATCTATCCGGCCTTAGGAGGAACGCCTGATGGTAACGCGGAGATGGATAGGGATAGGATTGATAGGATAGATACCTACCGGGAGATCATCAAAGAAAATATTGAATTTGAGGCTCTTGTTCAGAGGTACGGATATGAGCGTGTGGACGAACTGGTTGAGCTGATGCTGCAGACGGTCCTCTCCCAACGGCCATATATCCGCATTGCCGGAGATGACTACCCCTGTGAGGTGGTAAAAAGCCGCTTCCTGAAAGTGAACTTCTCTCATGTGGAGTATGTGTTTGACTGCCTGGATAGCAACACGACAAAGGTTCGGAATATCAAGTCCTATCTGCTGGCGGCTCTCTACAATGCCCCGACTACCATGGACAGCTATTACCGGGCCGAAGTCAATCACGATCTTTACGGCTAAAGGGGGATGCTTCTATGGGCAAAAGAAACGGACGCCCGGTATATGCTTCCAGGCGGGAGGTCGAGCGTTCTCAAACTGAAAAAATGTATTGCACGATAAAACCGGATTGTGCAGGCTGCCCTTTTCCTTCACATGGCTTTGTGTGCTGGAGTGCTGACGGGAGCTGCCTGCGTACTCACATGAAAAAATTACAGAAAGGAGGCCGAGCGCCATGAAAAGCCATGAAACGCTGAAATTATGCCGAAGTTAAGCCAGGAACAAATCGACCAGGCACGGGAAGTTGATTTGCTGGCTTATTTACTTTCTCACGAAAGCGGTGTGCTGAAACAGGAAGGCGCCAATTATCGTCATAATGAGCATGACAGCCTGGTTTATGTGGCGAGTAAAAATTACTGGTACTGGAACAGCCGTGGACGAAAGATCAATGCCGTGGATTACCTCATGGAAATCCGCGGGTACAGCTTTGTAGAGGCTGTGGAACGGCTGACAGGCTGCGGCACCCCTACTGTTTCTCATTATACAGCTTCCGGCAGCCGGGAACAGCGGAAACCGGTGGAGAAAAAGCCCTTCCGCCTCCCCAGGGGGAAACGCTGTGCCACCTTTGCCATTTCTTATCTCCAACGCCGGGGAGTCCATTCGGACATCATCAGACGGTGTATGCAGTTGGGCCTATTCTATGAGTCCCGCTATAACAACGAGGCGGTTTGCGTTTTTGTTGGCCGGGATGATACCGGTACGGGCCGGTTTGCCTGCGTCCGCGGAATTGCAGGTAACTTGAAAAAAGACATCAGCGGCAGTGATAAGCGGTTTAGCTTCTGCTACCCGCCGGATCAACCGGGCAGCCGCCACCTGGCGGTTTTTGAGGCTCCGATTGACGCCCTCTCCCATGCTACGCTCCAAAAGCTGGAGGGCTGGCAATGGAATGGCTACCGGCTTTCCCTGGGTGGGACTTCCTCTGTGGCCCTGGTCGCTTTCCTGGAACGCCACCCGGAGATCACCCGCGTTGCCCTCTATTTGGATAATGACCTTGCGGGCCGGGTCAACGCCCGGAAAATCAAGACACTGCTGAAATCAGACCAGAGGTTTTCAAAAATCCGGGTGTCTGTCAATCCTCCCCGCAGCGGGAAAGACTACAATGAGAAATTACAGCGCACGCTTCAAGCGATCCACGAAGAAAAACACGCCAGCCGCCAGAAACAGGCGGCTGTTTCAATTTAGGAGGAAAACCCAATGAATAACGACAAATCCGCGATTCAGGTAATCGCCGGGGCTGCCCGCTGCCCGGAGTACAGCCCGTCCATGGTTAAGGCTTTGATGAAAAAGCTGGAAACCAATGAAAAAGCCTTCGCTCTGCTGATGAATGTCACCCCTTCCACGGTGCGCCTCTGGACAACGGGTGCGGCCCGTCCCTGCAGCATGGCCCGGAGGCTGATGCAGATTTATGAATCCGGGCCGGAAATCGTAAGTAAGATTGCCGGGGAAAGCTGCCCGGAGAAAGGAGGACGCCAGACGAGTGAAGCGAAGGAACAAACAGCTTCTTGTGGAAAATGAGTATGTGAAGGAATTGCTGGCCGTCCTGAAAGAGAACCCTTCCCCAAGCGGCAAGGATTTTGCTGAAATGGTTGCCCATGTTGGCGAACTGGAAAGCCGGTTGGCCGAGGCCGTAGAGGAATTGAAAACTATGCGCCAGGAGCTTCAACAGGTGCAGAACCGTTCTCTGAAAGCAGTGCTTCAAAAGAGCTGTAAATCGCTGGAGGATAATATCTCCAATATGCGCCAAAAGCTGGCGGAGCTGAAAGATCACATTATCGAAGGCTGCCAGAAAGCTCTTTCGGCTTTCAAAGAGCGCGGCACTTCTGCCCTGGATGGCCTTTCCCGGTTTTTCCATGTCAAACCCATGCTGGAAGGGATCAGGAAAGCGATTGATAACAGTATTCGTATTGACGATAACGCTGTTTCCAAGATCCAGACCCTTTCCGCTGAATACCATCAGGCGGGCAGGCATTTGAAAAACATGGGCCGCGCCCTGGTGGGCAAAGAACCGGTGGCCGAGGTCAAAAGCCCCGGCAGGCTTTCTAAGGTGATTGCGGCTCCCTATAAAGCGGATCGTGCCTGCATGACCGCCGCCCAAAGGAGTATCGAAAAAGCCATTGACAGTGTAACCCGTTTGCAGGAATCCGCTGAACGCAGGCCCTCCGTTTTAAAGGCTATGCAGGAAAATGGCGAGAAGGTGCAGCCGCCAGCGAAAAAAGCTGTGCCTGCTGTAAGCAAAGCGGAACGGTAGGTGTCATGGCAATGGGATTGCTTGACATACTTGCTGACCGGCTGGATGTGTTCATTTCGGATCTGCGGCTTTGGTGTACGCTCCCCGCTTTCGGGATCATGCTTGAAATGGATAACCATTTATATCCCATATCTGAATGGAACCGGGCGCTGGCCTATCTATCTGGAAGGCCATGCGCTTTTTCTAATGTGCCGGAGGCAAAAAAACATATACTCTCGCTGATAAAGGAGGTGGAGTTAGATGGCGAAAGAAACCGTACATGAAGATTTTGGTGAAAAGATCGGCGGCGCCAAAAAGGACCTTTGGGCAGCCCGCGGCCTGTATGTGGATGATCTGTTGGGGATGAACGAGCGCGAGGCCGATAAGTATGTAAAAAAAGATAATGTCTGGAAAAAGCCGGATTATAATGCCTTGATCCAATCCGGCGTCCCGGTGGATATTCTGTACTTTCGGAAAGTTGTGCGTGACAGCCTGAACGCCTCCCTGCGTTATCTGCGTTCTGATGATACGCCGGAGAAACGCCTGGCGCGGCAGAGAGAGTACATTGCAACCGTCCGTCAGGTGCAGGAAGCCGTTGAAAATGTTCAGACGGTCCAGGAGGCTATGGGCGTGTTTGAAGCTCTTATCATCGGCGGCGGTTACTGTGAGCGTATTTCTCACGGGATCGGCGGCGGGTATATCCGGGCCACCCAGAAGGGGCGGGATAACCCGGTAATCACCGATAAGCTGGTAAATGCCCTATATTTCCGTGGGGCGCAGGACTTTGACCGGAAAATCGTCCGGGAGGCTGTAAAAAAGCAGTTTGGCGTCCCCGCCGAGCAAAAGGTTCCCCGCGGGTACGATATTCGATTCAATGACGGCAAAAGGACCTACTCGAAAAATAATGACTGGCTTCCCGATACCTACTATGTCACGAAGGGCTATACGATCCTGAAAACGAATTTTGCCACCCGTGAGGAAGCGCTGAAATGGGTACAGGATCTTGCCCGGCAGCGCGGAGGCAGCGGAAAACAGCGGTTTGTACCGCAGCAGCTTTCCCGCGTCCGGCGTACTGGCCCGGATTACCGCGGAAAGCGTGATGTGATCGGGCAGGATTATCTTGACGCCTTTGCCTTCCGGGGTGGCGAGTTTGGAAACTGGATGACGCAGAATGACCGGCGTGCTTCCCTGAATATGGGGTTTGACGCTCTTAAAGACCTGGCGGCTGTCCTGCAGATCAGTGAAAAGGATATTTCCTACCAGGGAACGCTCTCGATTGCCTTTGGCGCCCGCGGCAGCGGAAATGCCGCCGCCCACTATGAACCGCTGCGGAAGGTCATCAACCTTACCAAGATGCACGGGGCCGGTTCGCTGGCCCATGAGTGGTGGCATGGTCTTGATGATTACCTGGGCGTGAAAATGGGAGCAAAGGGATTCCTTTCCGAACATTCCCACCTGTATGAGCCATTCAAAAAACTGATTGAAACCATGAAATATAAGCCGGAAACACCGGAGCAGGCCGCGGCCCGGACAGAGGCGCAGGTGGAGCGTACCCGGAAAAATGCGGCAAGCTGGCTGGATTCGGCGGTACTCGCCCCGCTTAAACGGGTGGCAAATGACGAGATGCACATGGAGGCTTATGCGGTCCTTCGGGAAGAATTTCTTTTAGGAGTTCCCGGCTCTGTGGAACAGTTAAACGATTTCAAGAAATCTGTTACCGGGCGGGTGATCCCCAAGAGTGAGCGTGACAGGCTGGAGATTTTCGAGCGTATGCTGTCCGGGATGCAGACGCAGGAACCTCCGCAGATTGGCCGTGTAGAAACGGATTTCTATAAAAACTCTATCCGTATGGGCAAAGAGTGCGAAAAGGACGGCGGCTATTGGGAAAGCAATACGGAGATGACCGCCAGAGCTTTCGCCTGCTACATCAAAGATAGGCTGTCCCCTGAAATTTCGGATTACCTGGCGGGCCACGCCGACAGCGCCGCTACTTTTGCTACCGGCAAGGATGGAGAAATAGAAATTCTGAAAGCCTTCCCGGAGGGTCAGGAACGCAAGGCCATCAATGCTGTTTTTGATGAAGTTTTTGCGGACCTAAAGCGGGAGCATTTTCTCACCCATTCCGACCATCCGCAGACATTAGAGGAAACTCGGCCAGTGGCAACGCCCCCGCCTTCCCGCATGGATTCCATGCCGGTTATCACGGATGTAGAACAGCTTTCCCTCTTTGGCGGGGAGAAGCCTTCTATTTTAGGACAGCTTGCCGCTACGAAAGAGCAGAGCAAAGCACCAGCAGCGCCAAAACAAAATAAGGCCCATGAGCCGGAACTATGATGGAGGTGAAAGATTGGAAGAAAATAAGGATTATCGTGTTTATCGTTATGGGGATGACTTAAAACCCGGATATGAATTAAAAGTGGAACATAGTGTTTCCTGCGAAAATGTAGATATTTCTGCTTTGATCGCCATGGGCACGGAAAGTTTGGAGGCCATGTGCCAGGGAAGCATTGATGGTGAGCAAAAAGCCTATGAGATCGTTTTGGCTGCGGCAAAGCAATGGGAACAGCAGGCGGCGGCGACACAGACCATCAACCGGGCGTTGGAATATCTGCGGACCCCGGAGGTTGCTCATACATCTAATCAGTGGCAGTCAAAGGATAACTGGCGGGATGGCGAAGAAATCAGCAACCGTGTTTATAAGATGACCTGCAGCGTTTGGGAAGATATGAAATATGACCGGGAAACGAAACAGAGTGTGCCGGTTGCCTGGTATGTCACCTGGGATGTTTATGTAAATTCCCCTAAGAAGGGGTATGGAGAAAGAATTGCCGGGCAGAGTCAGAAACGCTATACAGATAAAAATGCTGCCATGAAGTATCTGGATGGCCGGAAGAAAGCCTATTCTCATTTGTTCACAGAGATTTCCCCTCCGATTCCAGATCAATACAAGCAGCATTTTACCGTACATGGCGCTCTCTTGCCAGGATATACCGTGGAAGGACAGGAACCGGAAAAGACTGTAACTGCGCCGGGGCGTGATTCGGGCAAAGCAGAACGGGCTTCGGTGCTGGAAAAACTCTCAGACGCAAAGAGGCAGGAAAAAGCAGCACCGCCAAAGGCGCCTGACAAGAAAAAGGAGGATATTCATAGATGAAGGTTTTAATGGTTGAACCGGGGAAAATTCCCCATGAGGCAGACATCGAGCCGGGGCTGAGGTCTTTGCAGGCGGCGGTAGACGGTCTTATCCAGGCAGTATACCCTTATGAGGACCCCGTGGCCCTGATTTGCAATGAGGAAGGAAAATTCCTGGGGCTGCCCTTGAATCGTGCTTTGCGGGATGACGCCGGTGAGGTTTACGACATCATTGCCGGTAATTTTCTTATCACCGGGCTTGGTGAGGAAGATTTTTCAGATCTTTCCCCTGACCTGATGGAAAAATATAAGGAGCAATTTCTGGCGCCGGAGTCCTTTGTGCGAATCGGCGGCAAAATTCTTGCGGTCAAGCAGCCGGTTCCTGGGACAGAAAATAAAGATATGACACAAAAGCCGCCCCACAAATCCGGGCCGGAGCTTTAGGAAGGAGGTCAAAGATGCTGACAGCGACACGCGGCCCGTATTTGCTGGTGGTCCAGCAGGACGATTCCCCATTCAATCCCCGTGAGGATGACAATTTTGGGAAAATGGTCTGCTTTCACCGGCAGTATAGTTTGGGCGACCATCATAATTACATAGATAAAGATGATTTTCTCCGGGATCTGTATCTGAAAACTGTGGGTGATGATGAACGGGGCGCCCACCGCTATGAGCGGGCGCTGGACCTGATGAATTACAAAATCAAAGCGCCATTTGGTTCTCCTGATTATGAGCGTCAGGTGGATGAACGGCTGATGAAAGTGATCTCACAGAAGTATCTTATGCTGCCGCTGTATCTTTACGACCACAGCGGCATTACGATGAATACCACGGGCTTCTCCTGCCCCTGGGACAGCGGGCAGGTTGGATGGATCTATGCCTCCAAAGAAGATGCCCTCAGGGAGTTTGGGGGCAAATCCTTTACTGCCGCCACTCGGAAGAAAGCCGAGGATTGTATGCGCGGAGAAGTGGAATGTTACGATTCCTACCTTCGCGGTGAGGCTTACGGTTTTGAACTGTATAAAGACGGCGAGCTGGAGGATAGCTGCTGGGGCTTTATCGGCAGTAACGAGGAAGCCTTAAAAGGCATTGAGGATTACCTGCCTGACGAGTGCAGCGGCATGACCGGTGAGCTGGTGGAAAGGGATTCTCCCCGTTCCATGTTAAAAATGTTTCTCGACCATGCCCGTGTGCAGGTGGCGCAGGCGGCCAAAGATTTTGAAAAAGCGCCCCGGCAGCAAGCCCTCCAAACGGAGGCCAGATGATTTTCTACCTATATAAATGCGAAAGGAGGATGTGATTGCAGGAAGAACTTGAACGGAAATCCATATCCGTAACTGTCCAGGCCACAAAGCTGACGGGCCGTGTGATGAGGGCTGCTATTGCCGCCACCTTGCGAAAGATCGAAAAAGAGCGCAACACCCCAAAAGTGGGCCGGAACAGTATGCGCCGCCTTACGGCACAGACGCCGGACGCCCATAAGATCGAGGTTGAGGAACGGATTCGCTCTTTTGAGCGGTATGCGAAGAAATATAGAGTACATTACCATGTGGAGAAGGATGCCAGTGTTTCCCCTCCAAAATGGACCGTGTACTTTAAGGCCAATCAAGCTGATGCTATCGAAGCCGCCTTCAAGAAATATACGCAAAAGACGGTAAAACGTGAAAACAGGCCGTCCCTTCTCTCCCAGCTATCGAAATTCAAAGAGATGGCAAGGAAGATGGCCCGCGATCCTGTAAAGAACAAGGAGCATGGAGGGCCGGAGCGATGAAGATGACGGATATTCTGAAAAAGTATGTGCTTCCGAACCTTCCTTATCTTATATTCCTTTGGTTCTTTGCCAAGGTTGGCGAAGCGGTGCGGCTGGCTCCCGGTGTTGACGCTTCCACAAAGCTGCTGGGGCTGGCGGATGGTTTTACTCTGGCCTTTCAGACTTCTATGCCCGGCGCGGCGGTTGACTGGCTGATCGGGCTGATTGGCGCCGCAGTGGTTCGCCTGGTGGTCTATGTGAAAGGTAAAAATGCCAAAAAGTACAGGAAGGATGTGGAATACGGGAGCGCCCGCTGGGGCACGAAAGCGGATATTGCTCCCTTTATGGACCCCAAGCCGGAAAATAACATCATTCTGACCCAGACGGAGGGGCTGATGATGTCCGGCAGGCCCAAAAATCCGGCTTATGCCCGTAATAAAAATGTGCTGGTGGTTGGCGGCTCCGGTTCCGGCAAGACCCGTTTTTTCATAAAACCGAACCTGATGCAGCTCCATTCTTCCTATGTAGTGACCGATCCGAAGGGCACTGTCCTGGTGGAGTGCGGAAAGCTGCTCTCCCGCGGCGCTCCCAGGCTGGGCAAGGACGGAAAGCCCTTACGCAATAAGAAAGGCAGGATCATTTATGAGCCTTATCAGATCAGGGTATTCAATACCATTAACTTTAAGAAAAGTATGCACTATAACCCGTTTGCGTACATACATTCGGAGAAGGATATATTAAAGCTGGTGACAGTGCTGATTGCCAATACCAAAGGGGAAGGAAAATCCGGGGACGATTTCTGGCAGAAGGCCGAAACGCTGCTTTATACGGCACTGATCGGCTACATCTATTATGAGGCTCCCAAGAACGAGCAGAATTTCTCCACTTTGGTAGAAATGATAAATGCTATGGAAGTCCGGGAGGATGATGAATCGTTCAAAAATGCGGTTGACCTTCTCTTTGACGCTTTGGAACAGAAAGACCCGGACCACTTCGCCCTCCGGCAATATAAAAAATATAAGCTGGCGGCTGGCAAGACAGCGAAGTCGATTTTGATTAGCTGCGGAGCCAGGCTTGCGCCTTTTGATATTGCGGAAGTCCGGGAGATCACCATGTATGACGAGCTGGAGCTGGATTTGGTCGGGGACCGGAAAACAGCCCTGTTCTTTATCATTTCCGATACGGACGCCACATTCAACTTTCTGGTGAGCATGGCTTATACGCAGCTTTTCAACCTGCTTTGTGAAAGAGCGGATGATAAGTATGGAGGCCGGCTACCGGTGCATGTGCGCTGCCTGATCGACGAGGCGGCTAACATTGGGCAGATTCCGAACCTCGAAAAACTCATGGCAACGATCCGGTCCAGAGAGATTTCGGCCTGCCTGGTGCTGCAGGCGCAGAGCCAGTTGAAAGCACTGTATAAGGATAACATGGACACCATTATCGGCAACTGTGATTCCAGCTTATTCCTGGGAGGAAAGGAAGAAACTACCCTAAAAAGCTGGAGCGCCCTGCTGGGGAAAGAAACCATTGATATGTATAACACCAGCGTCACGAAGGGCACGCAGGAATCCCACGGCCAGAACTTCCAAAAGCTGGGCAAAGATATGCCATACTTGTTGATGAAGAGTTCAGTTGCCTTGAATTTGACATGAACAGGGACACGATCAGCTGGATTCGGAGAAAAATTGAATACAGGAGGTCGCTTATGGAACACTTACCGAAGAAAACCAGTGAAAACGGCATCGGCTATACGCTGGTCGTGATTATTACATCCCAGACTTACAGCTGCCGGAGGAAAGCCGCCCCATTGGGATTTGGGGTCGTATGCACAAAGACTATTTGGAGCAGTACCATCCAGCCCAGTATAATGACCTGGTTTTGACCGGCAAGCTCTGGACATATCTTGCCGATCTAAATGAGCAGGCACAGGAGCGTTTGGAGAGTATCATCCAGCAGATGAAGAACGTCGAGGGTGTAACAGAGGAGCTAAAAGCCTGTGACCAGATGGCATGGGTCAGGGCAATGAACAACATCCGTAACCGTGCAGCGGAAATTGTCCGTCACGAACTAATCTATGATGCAAAGGAGGTGCTGTGAGATGGTGTTAGATGACTTATATTGTGGTAATATCTACCCCGCAGAACAGGTAGTTCCTCATAAAAAAGAATACCGCAAGCTACATAGGCACACCGGAGAGCTGCTTACCGAGTTAGAGGAAAAGCTTTCTAAAGAGCAGATGGAGCTGGTCAACCAGTTTCACACGCATGTGATTGATGTTCACTGTATGGAGTTGGAAGCACACTTTCAGTACGGATTTTCTTTGGGGTTAATGCTGATGAAAGAAGTCTATGCGCTTTTGGAAAACGCCAAGGACAATTATTGAAAACAGTTTGATGTGTAAAGCAATAAGGAAATCACCAAAAGCACCTCAAGGAGCCGTTCTTTCAACATGGAGGGACGGCTCTATCTTGTTAATCAAAGTTCCGTTGAAATTATCACGAGTTCGTGATATAATTTGATAGACACCTACAAACCAGTAAAAGGGCTGGAGGATACTTATGGCAGTTCAGTATAATAAGCTATTTAAGATGATGATCGACCGGAAAATGACCAACAATCAGTTAGCTAAGCAGGCGGGGGTCAGTTTGAACATTATTACCCGTCTGAAGCGGGATGAATATATTGCCATGCAGACCATTGAGAAAATCTGTATTGCTCTGGACTGTGGTGTGGATGATATTCTTGAGTTTATCCCGGAGTCCCAACAATGAGTTGCCATAATGATAGAGAGGAGGCGTATCATGCAATTTGAAGAAAAACTGGATGTAATCGAAGAAGATATTGCTCAATACAGCCGTGAACTGCTTGATATCCTTCTAAAAGACAGAACGACAAATGAGAACATTATCTGGGCAACCAGTGACTATATCTCCCATGGGGAGCTTTATGCAGCGACAGAGCAAATCTACGCCAGCCTGATCACTGGCGTTCATTCTAAGCTGATTCAGCCTCGTGTAGCAAAGGCACATGAGCAAAAAAACAGCCGCACCAGAGATAAGGCGGAAGTGTTTACCCCTTCCTGGATCTGCAACGCTCAAAACAACTTGGTGGACGAGCATTGGTTTGGTCGGCCTAATGTGTTTAATATCCAGCAAGACAGCACCTGGACGGCAACGGAACGGGTCGTGTTTTCTGAGGATAAGCAGCACACCTGGAAGCATTATGTGGATGCACGGAGAATTGAGGTTTCCTGCGGTGAGGCCCCCTATCTTGTGAGCCGCTATGATACTGTAACCGGTGAGCCTATCGAACTTTTTTCCAGAATTGGTTTACTGGATCGCAAGCTGCGTGTTGTGACCGAAAATGCCTCCGACGAAAGCGAATGGCTGAAATGGGCGTATCGAGCTTATGAAAGTGTGTACGGTTTTGAGTTCCAAGGTGACAATTTATTGCTTGCACGAGAAAACCTGCTGTATACTTTTATTGACTATATGCGGTATGCACTGAAGCGCACACCTACGCTCAATGAGCTTAAAAAAGTGGCTACCATCATTTCCTGGAATCTGTGGCAGATGGATGGGCTCACCTATGGGCCACCGCTCTGTGATATTCAGGAAGAAATGAACCAGCTTTCTCTGTTTGACTTTATAGAAACAGAAACACTGATTGTGCAAAAACCTGCACAGTCACGGTGCAAAATCAAAGATTGGCGATCCAAAGTGATCGTGGAATACTACTCTTTGGTGAAGGGGGAACAATAATGGAAACCGTATTTGGAACTTCTTTTGAGTACAAATTGATTTATGTTTTTGCCATCAATGACGAGGCTCATAAAGGGCTTTTGAAAATTGGTGATACCACAATTCAGTCAGATGCTTCCATTGACGCCCTGTTCCCCAACTGTAAGGCGCTGAATCAGGCGGCGCTGAGCCGGATTAAGCAGTACACAAACACAGCGGGTATTTCTGCCCAGCTGTTACATACCGAGTTGGCTGTTCGGCTCGTTAAAGGCAAGGATGGACAGCAGGTACTGAAGGCTTTCCGTGACCATGATGTACATCGGGTGCTGGAGAACTCCGGCATTCCCAAGAAGAAGCTGAAAAACTCCACCAGCAGAGAATGGTTTGAGGTCGATCTGTCCACCGTCCTAAAAGCAATCGAAGCGGTAAAGAAATGCCAGCCTAACCTGTCCGGCAGGGGGGCAGGTACAGGTTTTACTCCCATCGTGTTCCGCCCGGAACAAGAAGAAGCCATCGAGAAAACGCTGAAGCAGTTCAAAACCGGCAGCCGGATGCTCTGGAACGCAAAGATGCGTTTCGGCAAAACCCTCTCTGCCCTCCAGGTGGTCAAGAAGTCTGGCTTTGCCAAGACCATTATTGTTACTCACCGCCCTGTGGTGGACGATGGCTGGTATGAGGATTTTCAGAAAATTTTCTATGATACCGATGATTATACCTACGGCTCCAAGGGTCACGGGGCTGCCATTGAAGATCTGATGAACAGCGGCAAAAAGTTCGTCTATTTTGCATCTATTCAGGATCTGCGTGGTTCTTCCACTGTTGGCGGCAAGTTCAACAAAAACGATGCTGTCTTCTCTCTGGACTGGGATCTGGTTATCGTGGATGAGGCCCATGAAGGAACCACCACCGCCCTGGGCGATGATGTCATCAAGAATCTGGTCAAGGAAGGAAACGGCTACGATACCAAGTTCCTTGCCCTGTCCGGTACGCCGTTCAATATCCTCAAGGAATTTGATGATAATATTTATACCTGGGACTATGTGATGGAGCAGCAGCGCAAAGCGGAATGGGACGAGCTGCACTTTGGCGATTCCAACCCCTATGACGAGCTGCCGGAGCTGAAGATCTATACCTATGACCTGGGTAAAATTCTCACCGATAAAAACTATGTGGAGCTGGAGGACAAGGCGTTCAATTTCCGGGAGTTTTTCCGTGTCTGGACAGGTGATATCAAACACGACCACAAGGCCATGCCTGCTACTGCACAGGTGGGCGATTTTGTCCATGAAAGCGATGTTTGGAGCTTTCTGAATCTGATTACAAAAGATGACCCGGACAGCCACTATCCGTATGCCAACGAGGAATACCGCAACCTGTTCCGCCATGCCCTTTGGATGGTTCCCGGCGTCAAAGAGGCTAAGGCCCTGAGCAAGCTGATGAAGAAACACCCGGTCTTTGGCTGCGGTGTATTTGATATTGTCAATGTTGCCGGTGACGGCGATGAAGAGGAACGCTCCGAAGATGCGCTCCAGAAGGTGCGGCAGGCTATCAACGGCGCAGGAAACGATGGCTACACTATCACCCTTTCTTGCGGCAAGCTGACCACCGGCGTCACGGTACCGGAGTGGACGGCTGTATTTATGCTGGCTGGATCGTTCTCCACTTCTGCTGCCAACTATCTGCAAACTATCTTCCGGGTTCAGTCGCCCTGCAACAAGGATGGAAAGATCAAACGCTGCTGCTACGTGTTTGACTTTGCCCCCGACCGCACTTTGAAAATGGTAGCGGAATCTGCGGCCCTGTCCACCAAAGCGGGCAAGGCCAATGAATCTGACCGCCGAATCATGGGCGAGTTCCTGAACTACTGCCCGGTCATTGCAGTGGACGGCACCATGATGAAAGCCTATGACACCAACCGCCTGCTCCAGCAACTGAAACGGGCCTATGCGGAACGTGCTGTACAGAATGGTTTTGATGATACTCACCTTTATAATGATGAACTCTTGCGTTTAGATAATTTAGAACTGGGTAATTTTGAGGAGTTAAAGGAAAAAGTGGGTGCATCTAAAGCAGCACCGAAGACCAAAGAAATCGACATCAATTCTCAAGGATTTACAGATGAAGAGTATGAGGAACTGAGGAGAATTGAGAGAAAGCCCAAACGAGAGCGCACCCCAGAGGAAGAAAAGTGTTTGCAGGATATGAAGGATAAACAAAAACTCAAAAATAATGCAATCTCTATCCTACGGGGCATTTCTATCCGTATGCCACTGCTGATTTACGGTGCGGATATTCCTATTGATGAGGATATCACCATGGAAAAACTGGTGGACATTGTGGACGATTCTTCCTGGGAGGAATTTATGCCATCTGGTGTCACCAAGGAGTTATTCAAAAAATTTATTAAATATTATGATCAGGACATTTTTGTAGCTGCTGGTCGCCGGATTCGCACCACGGTTCTCAGCGCCGATGAGCTTTCCCCCACGGAGCGGGTCAAGAAAATTGCACAGCTGTTTGCCTGCTTCAAAAACCCGGACAAAGAAACCGTTCTGACCCCATGGCGGGTAGTGAATATGCACATGAGCGACTGTCTGGGTGGCTATGACTTCTACGACGAAGCGCACGAGCAGATGGTAGATGAACCCCGCTTTGTGGATCGTGGCAAAGTGACAGCGGATACCTTTGCAAACGCTGGTGCCCGTGTGCTGGAAATCAACTCTAAAACCGGCCTGTATCCCTTGTATGTGACATACAGCATTTTCCGCAGCCGGTGCGCTGTCTGTTCCGAAGAAGAACTGGATGATGCTAAATTGCAACAGCTTTGGGATGCAGCCGTGCAGGAAAATGTGTTTGTGATTTGTAAAACCCCTATGGCAAAGCAGATCACCCGGCGCACACTAGCTGGATATCGGCATATTCCGGTGAACGCCCATTATTTTGATGACTTGATCAACATGATGAAGAATAAGCCCCGGCAGTTTGTTGACCGGGTTTTGAAGCCCAGCTATTGGAAGCAGGAAGGGGTGAAAGCCATGAAATTTGATGCCGTAGTAGGTAATCCGCCGTATCAACTTTCCGGTGGTTCTGGCGGTACCAATGATGCACCAATTTATCAATATTTTGTTTCATCTGCACAGAGGCTACAGGCTGACTATACTTCTTTGATCATTCCTTCAAGGTGGTTTTCTGGTGGACGGGAGAATCTTTTAGCTGAATTCCGGCATGATATGCTTAAAAACGGCGGCATAGAAAAAATGTTTGTGTTTCCGGATTCGCATGAAATTTTTTCCTCGGTAGAAATTAAAGGTGGCCTTTGCTACTTCTTGTCTGAAAAAGGGTATTCTGGCGAGTGCGAGTATACGCTTGTTAAAAACGGAACACCTACAACAATTATGCGAAATCTAAGTGATTTTGATGTTTTGATTCGTGAGCCGATGCTTGCCAATATTGTAAAGAAGGTAATGGCTGACAACCCCAGAACCGTTAGCGAGATTATTTCGGGAGATACACCTTTTGGAATTCCAACAAATCCAAAAACAAGTACGAAGAACCGTTTCAATGTTGAAAACACAAAAACAGAAAAATGTGGTACAGAATTACTGTATCTGGAAAAATCAGTTCGAGTAATAGGCTATGTCGATGGCTCTCTGATTAAAAAGAACGCTCAAGATATTTCTAAAGCAAAAGTATGTATTCCCAAAGCTGGCGGATCAGGAAATGACCCATATGTATTGGGGGCACCCATCTATTTACCACAAAACTCCGTATGTTCACAGACTTTTCTATACGCACCTTTTGAAAACGAGGAACAAGCGTATAATTTTATCACTTACTTAAAAACAAAGTTTTTCCGTGTTTTGGTTTCGGCAGTTAAAATTTCTCAAGATGCTATGAGTAAAACATATCGCTTTGTTCCGATGCAGGATTTTTCCAAACCTTGGACAGATGCCGAGTTGTATGAGAAGTATGCCTTGACGAAAGAAGAAATCGCCTTTATCGAGTCTATGATTAAGCCGATGGAGTGATGGAATGGAACTTATATTAAATTATTCACCAATGGGTAACCCAATGGATGGTCAGGATATTAAGTGGCTGCAGTATGTTTGGGAGTCTTCCGATGGAAAAGAGGTATATCTTTATGAAGATAAAATTCCGGATGCACTGAAGCACACAGTAATTTATTCGTATTTATTTCAGCGATTTTCGTTTTATAAAGATAGCCAAAAGCTCTTTCATGATTATGAGGTTGACAAAGAGAACAAATGCTACCATATCGTGTTTGAGAGTGGCTTTGTGACTGCGTTGAATTTGATAATTGATAATGTAAATTATAATAGCTATGATTCGGAAAATACTATTCCGCATATCCAAGAAAAAGGACAGATTATTATGAATAATATCAATAATAGTGGAACGTTTAATGGACCTGTTAATAATCAGATTGGTAATCAAAATTTAAGTACACAATCTCAAGAAACTCAAAAAGAAAGTAGTATTAAGATAAATTTTTCTGCAATGCTTAAGGCACTCTTGAAGAAGATTCCGGTAGTAAAGGATTTTGTTGAATAATTATGTAGAAAACGAAAAATCTTTGCTAAAGGTGTAATTGAATTATAGAAAGAGGTGTTTAAAATTAACAAAATACAATTATTAGGACCGGAGTGGTGGGCTTTTTGGGCTACGATATTTTCTGGTGTTATTACTGCTTTGGCAACAATGGGAGCTGTAATTTACACCAATCACAAAAGCAATGCCCAACTTAAAAAGCAAGAAGAAAAATATGCGCTGGAGAGGAAAGAACAGTTTCAGCAAAGCAAGTATGTTGTACTGAAGCCAACACTATTGCTAATGCCCTTGTTCGGATTATTAGACAGATTGATTGTACAGAACGACTATAATCGCGTTTTGCTTTACTCTGGAGAAGATGGTTTTGAATTTTTTGATGATGAGCGAAAGCGCATCGAACAAAAATGTAGACTGTTGTTAGTTGAAAATAAAACAGATCTCGATGTAAAAAATGTTTCCATTTTCACAAAAACCGTATTAAGAAATATGAGTACCGATGAGCAAATTACATACACAACGAAAAATTGTTCCAGTTTTTTGCGTGGACATGAGAGTATGGTACTTAGGCTTGCTAATCAGAAACAATATGAAATGATTCTCTCTATGAACGAAAAAAATCTACCTAGTTTGCTTACATTTGAATGTATGATGGAATACTTAACGCTTGCAAACCAACGGATTAAGTATGTCTATCGAATTAAGATTAATAATGACCGTCGGATTGAAGTTGAATGTGATGGTATTGAATCAGTTGAGGATGATTCTGAACCGCTTAATCAAGAAACAACCATTTTTAGAAATCTCCAAGATTATATTTCCGGGGTGGATCGGAATTCTTATGCTTGGGAGAAAATGGGACAAGCCCAGATGAGAGGTATACTGTCGCAATATAATCCTCAAAATGAGAGACAATCAACTGCCGCTAACGAGGAGGCACAATAAATTTCTATTGTCAAGCTGGATAATTTGATGTGTGTTCCAAAATAAATTTAATCATTTCAGAAAAGACCGCTGCCCCCAAAGGGCAACGGTCTTTTCTACTATCTACGCTTTTTCTTTTTTGCCCCATGGTAAGGCTGTGTCCGAGCCTTTCCTCTCATATTGTTGGGATTCTTCAGCAGCTTGGACAAACTCAGTATCCGCATAAATGCTGAGAAATCCTCGGAAGCAATCTTGTTAAATGGAATCTGCATCTGGTCGCAGAATTCGTGGATTACACGCTCCTAATTACTACTCAGCTGCATGGCACGGTCAAACTTTTCCTTGACCTTCGTGAAATTCGGCTGCGGATCAGCGGTAGTGCGGTCGGTAACATGGGCCTGACGAATATCCTGAACGATACTGTCCAGATCGTCGTGGATTGTGTGGCTGAAAAAGTCACTTTCCTGTACTTGCCCCAGCTCCAACGTGCGGACATAAAGGTCGTTCTCCCCCGGCGCATGGCTACGGATCACTTCCTGTCGGGTGGCCTCCAGCACCAGATTCATCTGGGCAATCCGCATATCGGCAATCCGGTCAACGAAAATCTCAATATCCGTCATCAGCCGCTGGAAATTCTCATGTGTGGCAATCTCACACAGCAGCCGGTTGTTGATTTTCCCGCTGCTCAATAATGTAACCATATCATCACTCAAATGCAGGGCCTGAAGCTCTGTGTTTGGGTGATTTTTATTTTCCGACAACCCCATCAGGTAGTCGGTAGAAACCCCGTAAAATTCCGCCAGCGTAGCGATGGCAAACGGGCTGATGTCCTTATAATCGTCGCTTTCATATTTGCTGAGCGCAGATTTGGAAAGCCCAGTCTGCTCAGCCAGCTGCTCCAGCGTCAGGTGCTTATCCACCACCCGCAAGTCTTTTAACCGCTCCGGGATAGACAGCTTTGTGTGCATCCAAATTCCCCCTCTCATCAGGAAAATCTTTCCGTTTTCAATCATTATACCATGATTCCATAAGCGTGGAAATATGCTGATTTCAAGCCGTTTTCCATCGTTTTGGACATACGGGAGAGGGCCTGTTTTTTCGGTAAAATGAGTTTTGTCAGGAGACACAGAACCTTGAAAATTGAATGACCGGCTGCAAGGGGTATGACCTTTGGGGAGTGACGCCATGACAGGAGCGCACCAAGAAGGACAATACGCCGGGGAAAATCCGGGCAGGAGCGATTGCAGGCAAACCGGCAACTAACACATGGAAAATTAACTTTTAGGAGGTTGATTTTTATGAAGTTGAGTATTCGAGAAAAGAAAGTGCTGTACGACTTTGCCTGTCCCAACCACCACAACACGGTGACAAGGCTCAAATGGCTGACCGCCCTGACCGTTGACCCTCAGGCTAAGCACCGGATGCTGGAGCTGGCCCGGAAGATGGAAACGGAGATGGAAGAAAGCTGGTACACCGGCTTTTATCATCAGCTCCGTACGGAGATGGACGAGTATTACCGTGCCAAGCGCCGCCTGCGTTTGGTAAAGGAAAACACCGACTATGAGGAGGATCTATATGACGAAGCTGTCTAAGTATGAGAAGGAAACCATCATCAACTGGAACGAGGCGGAGGACACCGCCAGTATCTACACCTTCAACGCCGATCTGAAGCGCAGGCTGGCCGAGTTCAGCCGGAAGTATCCCCAGCTGTGCCGGTTGGAGCGCAGCACCATTGAGGGCGGCGTGACCTATGTGATGGACAAGTCCCGTCTGTCCATCCGGCTGGTTCCGCCGTACAGCGAAGAACGGCTGGCTGCTGCCAGAGAGTGCGCCAAACAGCACGGATTTCAGGTTTTGCGGACGGACAAAGAGAGCGCCTGAAATCAGGTCAATTCACGGGAAAATGGCGGGTCTGCACCCGGTATTTTTGCGGTGAATTGGTATCGTGATACCACTGCACCCCCCTGCCGGAAAATGCGACAAAAGGAGCATGCACAGCCGGAGGAGCTGACAGAAACTGCACAAGCGGTGGAAGTCAGCTTCTCCGGGCAGGAGTACAGAGGGATGCAGTCCCTTTGTGCTGGGTACAGGGGCGCAGCGCCCTGTTGGGGTCAAGGGGTAAAGCCCATTGGCGGGTTGAGGGCAGCCAGCCCCATCGGGTCAAGGGTGAAACGCCTTGCCCAGGGAGAGTTGATGCTTTGCGTCAATTCGTACTGGGTATTACCTGACGCAGAAATCCGCAGGTTTGGCGGCTTCGCCGCTGCTCCCCTTCGGGAAAAATCAACGGAGAATGGAGGGATGAAAATTGAAACTGACACGGCACAACGGACGCTCCGGCAAGCATGGCACCTATAATCCCCGGCACAATGACCGTCGGTTTGATGTGGAAAACAGCGAACACATTGATGCCCAGCGAGCCAAGAAAAATGTGTACTGGGACTGCTACCGTGGGTTCACTACCCCGGAACTTCGGGAAAATCTGGAACAGCCGGATTTCAGCTTTGAAGAAATTGAGCGGATGTATTACTACGAGCATTATTCCGACCATGTGGATGCCCAGAATGCCCGGAACGAGAAAACACGACACACCGAGCGCAACCGCACGGTGGAAGATCTTTTGAAAAACAACAAGACCTGCCCGGAGGAAAGTATCTACCAGATTGGCACCATGGAAGAATCCGTTCCACCGGGTACACTGGCACTCATTGTCAGCGAATTTTATGAGAAGTTTGAGCGGCGCTTTGGTTCCCATATCCACATTCTGGACTGGGCGCTGCATCTGGATGAGGGTACGCCCCACATCCATGAGCGCCATGTGTTTGACTGCAAAAACCGGTATGGGGAGCTGTGTCCCCAGCAGGAAAAGGCGCTGGAGGAACTGGGCTTTGAATTGCCTGATCCGAGTAAGCCCAAGGGCAAACACAACAATCGAAAACAAACCTTTGATGCAGTATGCCGGACGCTGCTCTTTGACATCAGCCGCAAGCATGGAGTGCATCTGGAGCAGGAGCCGTCCTATGGTGGGCGGGCGTATTTGGAGAAGCAGGACTACATTCTGATGAAGCAAAAGGAGCAGCTGGCCGCTCAGGAACAGAAGCTGGAGGAGCTGACCCTAAAAATTGAAGATGTGGAAACACTGGTGGAGGAGGTTTCGGATATTGCCTATAACAAGGCGGTGGAAGTTGTCACCGATACTGTCCGGCAGGAAACCCATCAGGAGGATATCCGGTTGGTGGAGGAAACGAAAAACTGGGTTCTCTCGCCGGAACGAAAAGCGCCGCAAAAAGAGCGTGAGTATGCCGCCGCCCGGTTGGATGGAGTAATTTCAAAGATCAAAAACGCCATGCAGTTTGCCCTGACAAAAATCCAGAAGAAGCTGATGCAGCCGGAGGTCAAGCAGGCTGGCAAACAGCAGATTCAGGAAAAGGCCAAGGAATCTATTCTTGCTTTCCTGAAAAAAGCCAAGCAGGACAGCGCACAGAGAGAATCCAACCGGAAAAAGCAGCAGAAAAAACAGGATATGGAGCTTTGAGGCATCTGGTTTTGCGAACAAATCAGGTGCTTTTTTCTGGAGGAGGTGAGAAACATTGAACAGCGAATCGCAGAGTTTCGTGCCTGCAACCCAGCAGGCCGAAAGTGAGGAATCGACCGTTGATGAAGTGCGGGAAAGCCTTTCCACGACGGAAAAAGGACAACCGGCCAACACCATTGGAAATTGCCGCACGGTGTTCTGCCAAGATCCGCTTTTGTGGGGTGCTATCCGGCTAAATCTGCTGACCGACCGTGTGGACATTGTGCGGGATCTGGGTTGGCGCAGAAGCACCAGCGCCTTGACCGATACCGATGTCAAATATCTGCTCCTTTACTTTGAGCAGAACTACGGTTTGACCAGTGAAAAGAAGTTGATGGCGGCACTCTCCATCGTGGCAAACGAAAACTGCTATCACCCCATTCAGGATGTGCTGAACAGTCTGGAGTGGGACGGCAAGCCCCGGATACGCTCCTGTCTGCATCACTTTTTAGGGGCTGACGAGAGCGACTATGTGGAAGAAATGCTCAAGCACTTCCTGCTGGGAGCCATCCGCCGGGTGTTCCATCCAGGTTCCAAGTACGAGGAGCTGCTCTGTCTGGTGGGCGGCCAGGGAGCCGGAAAGTCCACCTTCTTTCGCTTCCTGGCGATACAGGATGAGTGGTTCTCCGATGACCTGAAAAAGCTGGATGATGACAAGGTGTTTGCCAAGCTGCAAGGCCACTGGATCATTGAGATGTCGGAGATGCTGGCCACCAGTAACGCCAAGAGCATCGAGGAGATCCGCTCCTTTATCAGCCGACAAAAGGAAACCTACCGTACCCCCTATGAGACCCAGCCCAAAGACCGTCTGCGGCAGTGTGTGTTCGGTGGTTCCTCCAACACGCTGGACTTTCTGCCCCTTGACCGGGCTGGAAATCGCCGGTTCCTGCCAGTGATGATTTATCCGGAGAAAGCAGAGGTTCACATTCTGGAGGATGAAGCTGCTTCCAGAGAATATCTGTTGCAGGTATGGGCAGAGGCGATGACCATTTACCGCAGCGGAGAGTATTCCATGAAGTTTTCAAAGGAGATTCAGAAGCAGCTGGTGGAGGTTCAGAAGGACTTCATGCCGGAGGATACCGAGGCCGGGCAAATCCTGGGCTTTCTGGAGCACTACACCGGCAATGTAGTCTGCTCCAAGCAGCTGTTCAAGGAAGCGTTGGGACACGCCTTTGAGGAGCCGAAGCGGTGGCAGCTGCATAACATCAACGAGATCATGAACACGGTGGTGACGGGCTGGAAGCCTTTCTCTAACCCCCGGATGTTTGCTGGATATGGGCGGCAGCGTGGCTGGGAACGGGAGAGTTCCGGCAACGAACTGCCCGGCAACGAAAGTGGATTTGTGGAGCTTAGTGAGGAAGATGTCCATCAGCTGGAACTGCCAAAGGAGTGGATTGCCTGATTTACAGGGCTTGTTGCTCTGTTTGTTGTCGGCTTGTTGCTGACTTTATTGCCGTAAAAATGGGGGTATGGACACGATAAATGCCCGTAAAGCAAGGCTTTTTGGTGGGTATCTGTTCTCTGACAACGAAAGCAACGAGATTTCACAAGAAAATTTGAAAAGTAAGAAACGATGGCCAGACGATAGGTTACAGGTTTTTTGGAGTCCGTTGCCGGACTTCGTTGCCGATGCCCTTTGTCTGGCTTTTCTGATCTATGGAGGTAGCCTATGGAGAAAACCCAAAAACAAGAAAGCAAACAGCGCAAAAAAGTAAAGTTTATCGTGGTACGGGAGTTTTCCGGCGAGAAAACCATGCGGGAAGCCTTTGAACAGCTCATTGAACGGCAAACCTGCGAACACTTTGAAGAATGGCTGGAACGCAAGGCAAGCTGAGGGATTTGGTTGAAGAAAAAACAGGGGCATGGTATAATATGTATATCGTGTCCCTGTTCATAGAAGGAGATTGCTATGAGCAGGAAAAAGCAAGTCAATCAGAAAATCACAGCCCTCTATTGCCGTATTTCTCTGGACGATGGCGGCGATAACGAGAGCATGAGTATCAGCAATCAAAAAATCATGCTTCGGGACTTTGCCGAGAAAAACGGGATGTTCCAGTATGAGTATTATGTGGACGATGGTTACACAGGCCGCAATTTCAATCGTCCGGCTTTTCAGCGGATGATTGCCGATATTGAGGCCGATAAAATCGGTTGTGTCATTACCAAAGACCTGTCCAGACTGGGAAGAAATTATATCGAAGCCGGCAGTTATATTGAAATCTTCTTCCCTAAACACAATGTCCGCTATATTGCCATTACGGATGGCGTGGACAGTTTGACCCGTCAGGAAATGGACATCACGCCCTTCAAGAATATCCTGAACGATATGTATAGCCGGGATATTTCTAAGAAAGTGCTGGCGGGGCGTATGACCCGTTCCAGACAGGGGAAGTTCTGCGGTGGACAGCCTCCCCTGGGGCTGATGCGTGACCCGGAGGATCGGGGGCATTTGATCCTTGACCCGGAAACTGCTCCAGTGATTCGAAAAATCTATGACCTGGCACTGGATGGCTGGGGCTGTATGCGGATTGCCAAGCAGCTGATGGAGGACAAGGTCCCCATCACCAGAGTAAAAGGAAATACCGCCTGCGATGTCAACTACTATGCGTGGGGCGGCGCAAGAATCAGCCATATCCTGCGTAACCCCTTTTATAAGGGCGCTCATCTGGTTTGCCGGACACACCAGAAAGGGATTCGCTCCAACACCTATGACATTATTCCCCGTGAGGACTGGGAAATCATTGAGGGTTGTCATGAAGCGATTGTGACACCGGAGGAATGGGAGCAGGTACAGGCAATCGTAGATCGCAGGCCACCTATTATGCAAGGAAATGCTTGCCCCTTCTACAACTTGTTCCACGGCATTATCTACTGCGCCACCTGTGGGAAATCCATGCAGGTGCGGTATGAAAAGGTCGGCAGAACTGGCAAAAACCGCTTTACCGGCGAGATGCGGGAACCGATTGATAAGGCGTATTATATCTGTCAGACCTACAACCGGCTGGGCAAAAACGCCTGCACCAGCCATAAAATCGAAGCCAGGGATTTGTATAATCTCGTTCTGAAGGATATTCAGGAACTGGCAGCGATGGCGCTCAAAGATGCAGATGCCTTTTATCAGCGGTTGAGCAGCCGGATGGAGTGCCGGTATATGGCGGATGCTTCCGAGATGCAGAAAGAGCGTGAACGCCTGGAAGCAAGAAACCGGGAAATTGACGATATGTTCCTGAACCTTTACACCGACAAGGCCAAGGGTGTGCTCTCTGAGCAGCGTTTTATGAAGTTGACCGCCGCTATGGAGCAGGAACAGGAAGAAAATCAGCGCCGGTTGCAGGAACTGATGCGAATGCTTCAGCAGTCCGATGCTCAGGAAAGTGAAGTCCGTACCTTTATCCGGGAGATTCGGCAGTATGCTACCATTCAGGAGCTGGATGAAACGGTACTGAACCGCCTGATCAGCCGAATTCTGGTGGGAGAGGTCAAGAAGGTTGATGGGCAGAAGGTGCAGGAAGTCAGGATTGTTTATAATTTCGTGGGGGAAATCCCAGCAACAATTGAATAATTGCATGATAGCCCTTCTCTAATAGGGAAGGGTCATTGAAACAGGTAACAAGAGCACAAAGATTCAAGGAGATGATAGGATATTATGCCAATGATTGATACCTACAGAAATAATGTTTCTCGTAAGCGTACAGAACTGTCTAAGTTGTCCAGTGATAGGGCAAAAGAAAGTGCCAAGAAAGCACAACAGAAACAGAAAATTATATCTGCAACCAATTCAATAAATCGGACAAATTCACAGTCAATTATCCGTTCAAAAAGGTCAGAAATTGAAAGGGCAGAAAAGGAAATAGCTTCTATTGATAAGAAAATTGCAGATTTAGATAGAAAGATTGCTCAAAAGGAAACGGAAATTGCAAATGAGGAAAAGAAGGTTCGTACTGAGGAGGATAAGATCCGGAAAAAACAAGAGCAAGAGGATAAGAAGCGGCAAAAAGACAATGAAAAGACACTAAAAGAAATCAATCGAGCAATTTCCATGCAACAAAGAATGCAATTTGATATGCAGAAGGATATTGATCAGTTAAAAGCGGTGCCAGAAAAAATAACAGTACTGTTTTTTGCAACAAATCCCAAAGGTACTTCTCAACTTCGTTTGGATGAGGAAGCCCGAACTATTCAGGAAATGATTCGTAAATCTGAACACAGGGATTCAATTTCTTTTGAAACTCGATGGGCAGTTCGACCTTTAGATATTTTACAAGCAATTAATGAAATAAACCCAGATGTTGTCCATTTTAGTGGACATGGTGCTGATACAGGAGAACTTGTTTTAGAGAATACGGACGGTTCAGCAAAAATTGTTACAAAAGAAGCTATAACGCAAACAATTATGGCTTCTTCTGATAAAATCCATTTGTTGTTCTTCAATGCGTGTTTTTCCTATGAACAAGCACAGGAGGTTATTAACCATGTGGATGCGGCCATTGGCATGACTACCTCCATAAGTGATAAAGCAGCTTGTACATTTGCAGCTCAATTTTACTCATCATTGGGATTTGGATTTTCTGTAAAAAAAGCCTTTGACCAAGCCAAAGGTGTTATGATGCTTGAATCACCAGAAGAAGCAAATACGCCTATATTGTATACAAAAGACGGTATAGAAGCTGACAGCCTTTTTATTGTAAATCCAAATTAAATCATGATAGCGTATAGCCCTTCTCCTCTACGGAGAGGGGTTATTTTTTGCCCATTTTTGAATTCATCACTTGACATTGTGGCAAAGATCTGATGTCCATGGACGAGCTTGCCGTGATGGACGGCGGGAAGTGTCTGCTGCAGGTACGCGGCGTCCGGCCCTTCCTGTCCAGAAAGTACGATATTACAAAACACCCCAATTATAAGTACCTTTCGGATTTCAACCCGAAGAACACTTTCGATATAGAGAAATACCTGTCTACCCGCTTGCGGGTGAGGCCGGACGACCTGTTCCTCAATTATGAGATCAGCCCGTCCGAGCTGGCGGAAGAATCCGCAGACGATACCGAATAGGCCCGCCGATCTGCAAGTTTCCCATTCTTTTCGGCGGGCCTTGTTTTTTTATGCCCATTTTAAGGAGGTGCCTATTGGTAAGGAGCCGTGATTCTCCTGAATTTACTCACAGTCCGCAGGATATACGCCTGCGCTCGCCGCCCGCTGTTTGTTCTTTCTTCAAGCAGCGGGCGGCTTTTTTCGTTTCAGGCCAAAAACGGCCACAACATTATTTTTCATTTGATAAGGAGGTAATTACCCTAATATGAGTTTTTTCACTTCTGCTATTGATACCCTGCAGATTTTGGTTGTCGCGCTGGGCGCCGGTTTGGGCGCGTGGGGCGTCATCAATCTTCTGGAAGGATATGGAAATGACAATCCCGGCGCCAAAAGCCAGGGTATGAAACAGCTCATGGCTGGCGGCGGTATCGCGGTGGTAGGGATGACACTGATTCCGCTTCTGTCGGGCTTGTTCTAATCGTCCATGGACTGGTTATTTGGCTGGATAACAGACTGGATAAAACAGGGCTTAATCGACGCCATCACAGGACAATTTACAGGAATCTTTGAATCGGTCAACAACCAAGTAACCGATGTGGCCGCGCAGGTAGGCCAGACGCCCCAGGGCTGGAATGGCGGTGTTTTCAGTATGATCCAGACGCTATCGGAAACGGTAGTGCTGCCCATTGCCGGTATGATCTTAACTTTCGTGCTGGTGTATGAGCTGATCCAGATGATTCTTGAGAAAAACAACATGCACGAATTTGACACCTTCAACATCTTTAAGTGGGTGTTCAAGACCTTCGTTGCCACCTATCTGCTCACCAACTGTTTTACGATTGTGATGGCCGTATTCGATGTGGCGCAGACGGTTGTGGCGAACAGCGCGGGGATCATCAACGGAAATCTGGATGTGGCCGCGTCCATGGCCGACCTGGAAACACAGCTTCAAGCTATGGGGATTTGGGAACTGATCGGCCTATGGCTGGAAACCAACATCATCAACCTGTGCATGTGGATTTTGTCTATCGTGATTTTTGTGATCGTTTACGGAAGAATGATAGAAATTTATTTGACCGTGAGCATTGCGCCGATTCCTTTTTCCACACTTGCCAACCGCGAATGGGGCGCAATGGGGACCAATTACCTGCGCTCCCTGTTCGCCCTTGGCTTCCAGGGATTCCTTATCCTGATCTGTGTTGCGATTTACGCGGTGCTGGTCCAATCCATCCCATCTTCCAGCAGCGTACACGCCGCGATCTGGGGCACAGCAGGCTATACGGTGCTGCTGGCCTTTGCCCTGTTTAAGACAGGCTCGTTATCAAAATCAATATTCAATGCACATTGATTGTGCTTATATCATTCAAATTTAAGGAGGTTATTCCATGAGCAATACGAATACTACTGCTTCCAATGCCGCACCGGAGAAAAACGATGCCATGCCTTTGAAGCTGGATGTCCGGGTGCGCCCGATCACCCCCAAAGAAAACCTGGTAGGCTTTGCGGCCATTACCATCAACGATTGCTTTGTGGTGGAAGGCTTGAAGGTCTGCGCCAGTGAGAAAGGGCTGTATGTCAACATGCCTTCCCAGCAGGACGGAAACGGGAACTGGAGGGACATCTGCAAGCCAATCACGGCAGATTTCCGAAAGCAGCTTAATGAGGCTGTTGCGGAGGGGTATGGCGCTGCCATTGAAAAAATGCAGGCCACTTTGGAAGCAGCCAGGGGGATGAATGACCGTCCTTCCCTCTCCGGGGCGCTGAAAGAGAACGCCGGTAAGGTGAAAAGCCAGCCGGTGAAGGCAGCCGCCGCCAAAGACGGCCCCTCCCGCTGATGCCGGAGGATAAAAAATACGGGATCATCTATGCGGACCCGCCGTGGCGGTACGATATGAAGCGGGGCCATGGGGCTGCGGAAAACCATTATCCCACCATGAGCATTGAGGAAATCTGCGCGCTTCCGGTTGCGGACATTGCGGCTAAGGACAGTGCGCTTTTTCTTTGGGGTACTTTCCCGCAGCTTAAAGAAGCGTTCCGCGTCATTGACGCCTGGGGCTTTCGGTATAAAACGCTGGCCTTCCTGTGGCTGAAACAAAACCGCAAGGCAGATACCTGGTTTTATGGCATGGGATTCTGGACGCGCTCAAACGCGGAAGTGTGCCTTCTGGCTACCCGCGGCCACCCCAAACGGCAGAGCGCCGGAATCCACCAATTTGTCATTTCCCATGTCGAGCAGCACAGCAAAAAACCGGATATTGTGCGGGATAAGATCGTCAAGCTAATGGGCGACCAGCCCAGGGTAGAACTTTTTGCCCGCCAGAAAACGCCGGGGTGGGATGTATGGGGCAACGAGGTCGATTGCACGATCACCCTCCCGGCGGGAAAGGAGGAAATCTGAGTTTGGAACAGGAAGCGAAACGGATGCTGATGGAGCGTTTGGATGACTGCCTGAAAGTCCATGCGGATTTTCTGGACTCACAGGACATCGGCAGTATTTATGAGCTGCAGGATCTTGCCGGGCTCCATTACTATTTGAAAGTGGAGCATCCTTTTACCCCGGCGGAGGTAGAGGCTCTGCTGACGTTTCAGGACCCGCTGGAAGTTGCCCGCTGGTGCAAAGAGGAAAACACTCATGCCCACAGCTTTCCTATCTGCGAACTGCTGAATGAAATACGGGCTTATGAGCGGTTTGAACCGGCGCTAAAGCAGGATGAGTCCAGCCAGACCTTTGCCCGTTTCCGTGAGGCGCTGGCATCGGACTATTTCGGCTTTCGGGAACAGGCATTATCCTGGAGCCGGGAAAGGCTGTTCGATGCCGCGGGTGAGATTGCCGCACTGTCCGATACTTTCGGCGCCTTGCTTTCCAAGTACACGCCAGTCAAGGAAGAAATGGATTTCTTTCTGCAATTCACCCACCCGCTGCAAATCATCAGCCGATATGGGCCATTTGAGGACATCGGGCAAGCTATGAAAACACTGTATGCGGAACGGGAAAATCTGATTGATGAAGCCTTTGAGCCTCCGGCTGAAAGATCTTCGCTGCGGGAGCGCCTGCAGGCGGCTATCCGTGAGAGTTCCCGCATGGGTGATCCTGATAAAAAGCCGCACCACGAGAAAGAGCGGTAAAGCGAAAAACAAGGATTGTTCCTGCGCTGTTTTTACAGCGGCAGGCATTTGAAGGAAAGAAGGTGATTTTTTGCCCTATGTACCGGTTCCAAAAGATTTGACGAAGGTTAAGACCAAAGTTGCCTTTAATCTGACCAAAAGACAGCTTATTTTTTTCAGCATTGCCGGGGCGGTTGGCCTGCCGGTGTATTTTCTCACCCGCACGGTGATCGGGAATACCGCTTCGGTGCTTTTGATGATCGGGCTGATGATGCCCTTTTTCTTTATGGCAATGTATGAGCGCGACGGCCAGCCAGCGGAGAAGATTCTGAAAAATATGATCCGGCACCGGCTGTGGCCGGAGACGCGCCCATACAAGACCCGGAACTTTTATAAAATCATGTCGAAGAAGGAGGAAATAAGTATTGCCAAAAACCAAACAGCAGGAAGCGCAGGAAAAGCGCCTGCAGGCAAACATCCAGCAGGCGCGAAAAAACCGGTCCGCAGTAAAAAAGGCCGGTAAGAAATCTGGGCCTCATGCGAAGCCGCCTGGCAAGGGCGGCTTTTTCAGTGGAGTAAAACGGGACGCGCCACAGACGGCCCAGCAGACGATCCCCTACCGGGAGATCTACAAGGACGGTATCTGCCGCGTCAATGATAAGCTATATACCAAGACCATTCAGTTTTTCGATATTAACTACCAGCTTGCCCAGGCGGATGACAAGGCGCAGATTTTCGAGAATTACTGTGATTTTCTCAATTACTTTGATTCCACCATCAGTGTTCAGCTCACCTTTATCAACCAGCGGGCCAATATGCAGGACTTTTCCAAGAGCATTGCCATCCCGCCTCAGGGGGACGAGTACGATGACATCCGGCGTGAGTATGCGGAAATGCTCAAAAATCAGCTTGAAAAAGGAAATAACGGCCTTGCCAAACGGAAGTATATCACTTTTGGCATTGAGGCGGACGACCTGCGTACCGCAAAAATGCGCCTGGAGCGTGTGGAAACGGATGTGCTGAACAACTTTAAGACCCTGGGCGTCCAGGCGGTCCCGTTAAGCGGGCTGGAACGGCTGGAGCTTCTGCACAGCCAGCTCCATCCAAGCGGCCAGGAGAAATTCAAGTTTGCCTGGAGCGACCTTGCCAAAACCGGCCTTTCCACAAAGGATTTTATCGCGCCCACCAGTTTTACCTTCTCTAAGGATGGCAAGACCTTCCGCATTGGGGAGTATTCCGGCGCTGTCTCCTTCCTGCAGATTTTGGCGCCGGAGCTGACGGACCGGATGCTGGCAGAGTTTTTGGATCTGGACGATGCGGTGACGATCAACCTGCATATCCAGTCTATCGACCAGGCCCAGGCGATCCGCAATATCAAGCGGAAAATGAGCGACCTGCAGAAAATGAAGATCGAGGAACAGAAAAAGGCGGTACGGGCCGGATATGATATGGACATCAGTGCGACTCGTTCCTGAACAAAGCCTTCGTGGTTGAAGGACAAAATCAGGCACT
>ERZ773155.622-NODE-622-length-31476-cov-3.243691_pt1 | contig 31476 bp, 25 predicted proteins | sample MGYA00511262_ERZ773155 | MGnify/ENA primary metagenome ERZ773155 (study PRJEB29015, sample SAMEA2737828) | human gut metagenome | biome: human gut; feature: human-associated habitat; material: faeces | place: China | collected 2012 ... | reverse complement strand
GTCTCCAAGTTGCTTTATTTTGGTGACAAGAAATCCGCCATTCATTTCCATACAAAAGCTCCTATATAGTAGTTTCTGTAAAATAATGATATTACGCGTTTTCTCATAACTTTCGCTCCTTTTTTCGGTTTTAGGTTGTGTGTTCTAAGAGACTTCCCAACCACTTGATTGAGAAGTCTTTTAGGGCATACAACGCCCTCCACCAATAAGGACGTAACCGCCTTACAGTCGCTCATGGCATCGGCAAATCGCTCTATTCCCCTCACTTTTGACATATCGTCCTCCTGAGCTAGAAATGCAAAAAGAAAGTCCTCGAACCAGAGGGTTCGAGGACTGTTATTCCCACTATTTCGCTGGCGGCTTTGTCCTGTGGCGATGCCGAAACAGTATCAGGCGGTACTCGGCAGCACCAAAACGCGAGTTCAGAAGCCAGTTCCCGTTATTCCCACTCAATGGTCGCGGGCGGCTTGCTCGTGATATCGTACGCCACGCGGTTAATGCCGGGAACTTCAGCCACGATGCGGCCGGAGATGCGCGCGAGCACCTCGTAAGGCAGGCGCGCCCAGTCGGCGGTCATGGCGTCGCTGGACTCCACGGCGCGCAGGATCACGGGACGCGCGTAGGTACGCTCGTCGCCCATCACGCCCACAGACTTGATATCGGGCAGCACGCAGAAGTACTGCCAGCAGGAGTGCTCGGAATTGCGCTCGCCGGTCTGCTCGAACAGGCGCGCATTGTACGCATCCAGCTCCTCGCGCACGATGGCGTCGGCGTTCTTCAAGATCTCGAGCTTCTCGGGGCTCACCGCGCCGATGATGCGGATGGCCAGGCCAGGACCCGGGAACGGCTGGCGGTACACGATGTGCTCGGGCAGGCCCAGCGCCAGGCCCAGCTCGCGGACCTCGTCCTTAAAGAAGTGATCCAGCGGCTCGATGAGGTCGAAGTGCACGCCCTCGGGGAACGGGATGAGGTTGTGGTGGCTCTTGATGGTGGCCGTCTTGCCACCGGTCTTGCGCGCGCCGCTCTCGATGATGTCGGGGTAGATGGTGCCCTGAGCCAGGTACTTCACCGGGCGGCCATCCTGCTCGAGCTCGGTCGCTACGGCGAAGAACTCGTTCCAGAACTGCGTGCCGATGATGCGGCGCTTCTCCTCGGGGTCGGTTACGCCGTCGAGCAGCGCGGCGTAGCGCTCCTCGGCGTGCACGTGCACGAAGTCGACATCAAACTGCTTGGTGAAGACCTCCTCCACCTGCTCGGGTTCGCCCTTGCGGAGCAGCCCGTGGTTGATGAATACGCAGGTCATCTGGCGTCCCACGGCACGAGCGCCGAGGGCCGCCACCACGGAGGAATCCACACCGCCGGAAAGCGCCAGGATCACGCGGTCCTCGCCCACGGCCGCACGGAACTCGTCCGTCATGGTCTCGACCAGGTTGTCCATGGTCCACGCTGCCTCGAGGCCGCAGATGTCGAACAGGAAGTTCTTGAGCAGCTGCTGGCCGTACTCGGTATGCTTCACCTCCGGATGGAACTGCGTGGTGTAGATACGACGCTCGGCGTTCTCCATAGCGGCAACCGGGCACACGGAGGTGCTGGCCGTCACGGCAAAGCCCTCGGGCACGCGCGAGACGGCATCGCGGTGGCTCATCCACACGGTCTGCTCGAGCGGAGTGGCGTTGAACAGCGCGCTCTCGCGGTCGCGCTCGATGGTGGCGGGGCCGTACTCGCCGATCTCGGAGTGGCCCACCTCGCCGCCGAGCGTCACGGCGGTCACCTGGTGGCCGTAGCAAAAGCCCAGGATGGGCAGACCCAGGTCGTAGATGGCGGGATCGACCGTAGGCGCGTCCTCGGCATACACGGACGCGGGGCCGCCGGAGAGGATCAGCGCGGAGGGGGCCATCTCACGCACCTCGTCGGCCGTGATGTCGCACGGGACGATCTCAGAATACACATGCAGGTCGCGCACGCGACGGGCGATGAGCTGCGCATACTGCGCGCCAAAGTCGAATACCAGTACCTTCTGCTGAGTCTGCTCAGATGCGTTCTGGGCCATGAAGCCTCCCAACCATGCCGCTGCCCCGCAGCGGCAACACGTGTCTAATTGGTACATCATACTCTCCGAGCTGCACGTACGCAGAAATCCTACAGGGTTTTTGGCCTACAATATCTCGATAGCGCCTCGAAGCGCACCGGCCGCCCCCATAAGGGCGCCTCGCCGCGCACCGGCCATGTCCGCAAAAGGCCGCAAGCCATGAGACGAGGCAGCCGCAGGGACTGCAGAGCAAAGGAGCCCGCATGAAGCACATCCTCTTGATCGCCACCGGCGGCACCATCGCCTCCGCTGAGGACGGCAACGGCCTCTCCCCCGCTCTCACCGGCGAGGAGCTCGCCCGCAGCGTGCCCGAGATCGAGGGCCTGTGCGAACTCGACATCGTGCAGCCCATGAACATCGACAGCACCAACATGCGCCCCGCCGACTGGCTGCGCATCGCCGAGGTCATCCGCGAGAACTACGACGCGCACGATGGCTTTGTGATCCTGCACGGCACCGACACCATGTCCTACACCGCAGCGGCGCTCTCCTACCTCATCCAGGACAGCCCAAAGCCCATCGTGCTCACCGGCTCCCAGCAGCCCATGGGCAACCCCTTCACCGATGCGAAGATCAACCTGTACCAAAGCCTCGTGTATGCCGTGTCAGACCGCTCGCGCGACGTGTCCATCGTGTTTGGCGGGTATGCAATCGCCGGCACGCGCGCCCGCAAGCAGCGCACCATGAGCTTCAACGCGTTCAACAGCATCAACTACCCCGTGTTGGCCTACCTGCGCCAGGACAAGATCATCTGTAGCGGGTCGGCCGCCGTGTCCGCCGGCCCGGCCGAGTGCGATTGCGCCGGGGACGGTGCCGCGCGCGATGCCGACGGTGCTCTCGACGAGCCCCGTTTCTACACCGAGCTCAACAGCCGCGTGTGCGCCCTCAAACTCACGCCCGGTCTCACGCCCGACATCTTCCGTCTGCTCAAGCCCGATTACGACGCCGTGATCCTCGAGACCTTCGGTATGGGCGGCGTGCCCGAGCGGGGCGCCGACGGCGCTTCCTATCAGGAGGCTATCTTTGACTGGGTCGATTCCGGCCGCACCGTGGTCATGACCACGCAGGTGCCCGAGGAAGGCCTGGACCTGGGCGTATATGAGGTCGGCCGCGCATATGCCGAGCACCCTGGAATCCTCAAGGGCGGCGACATGACCACCGAGGCGCTGGTGGCGAAGACCATGTGGGCCCTCGGCCAGACGAACGACGCGGACGAGATCCGCACGCTGTTCTACCGCGTGGCCAAGACCATGGGGGCGCTCGGACAGACGCGCGATGCCGACGAGCTGCAGCGCCTGTTCTACCGCCCCATCAACCATGACCGCGTGGACGAATGGTAAGAGCTTCGTCTAAATGTCAGATGACCCTGACCGCAAACACGGCCAGGATCATCTAATAGCATCAATACTGACGCATAGTCTTACGCAATCGCAACGCTTGCGCCCCTGTTGTAGGATCGGTCCGCATCGAGCGCAGTAACCAGCGACGCCTCAAGCTCATCGATCTTTTCGGGCAAGCACGGATACACCAAGATGTAGACGCACTGCTTGTATTTCACATCGGCGTACACATCCACGTTTCCCCTGCCGGTAAGATCTTTGAAGATGCTATCCCCGACGTTTTCCGACTTGCCAACGTATAGATCTCGGAATTTGCTGAAATCGCCCTTCTTGACCGGGTGGGCATACGTTGCGATCACATAACAGCCGCTGAACCCCATGTACCCATCGCCGGGCTGAACAGCTGCCCCGTTCTGGATCTCCCAGTTCTGCAGGAACTGCACGACGGGCATTTGATTGCCAGCGCCATCCAGCAGGGCACGGCGAGCCGCCTTGCGTGCTTTTTCGCGTTCGCGAGCCTCGACACTCTCCTTCACGGAGTCACCGACTGCGCGGCCTCGGTCGGCGGCAGCGTCGGCAGCGCTCTTCATCGCCCCCTTCACTTTATCTGCTCCTACGGCTATTGCATCCGGTGCCTTGTCCTGCAGCGCATCTGCAGCCTGCTTGGCGATCGGCGCCACGTCGGGCAATTTACCAACCATTCGCTTCGCAACAGGAGCGTATTTTTTAACACCTGAAACGAGCTTCACCGCTTTTCCGCCTGGAATAAAATCTACAGCGATCATCGCGATCTCGATCGCCACGTTTGCCGCCGTCGCAATATCAACCGCACTCTTCTCTTCGTCTTCGATCTTGTTCTCAACCTCAGGCATAACAAAAACCTTCCCTCGGACTGCCCGTCACTTCATTCATTATTGGGCATCGATGAGCTAATCAACATTGCCGTCCCGCCAACGATGCATAGAACCACCTGAACGGAGAAGGGCGGCTAAAACAGCCACCCCTCTCCGCTCGTATTCCCAGCTCGGTTTAATCCACCACGTCGTAGTAGTCAATCGAGATCAGCGTCTCTGCCGCATCGACACTGGATATCGTCTCGAACCTGACCTTCTCTCCCGACTTCCACGAAGCGGTCCCAACGTAGGCATCCTCCGCACGGACGCCGTCGGCATCGTACAGGCCCAAGGTCATACCGACGTTCCCAAAGTCGACACCGGTGGTGTTCTCAACAACGGCCGCGTACGTGATGAGGCCGTAACCGTCGTTTTGCTTCTCAAAAACAACCGACGCCATGAGCCCCTCGATTGCTTCGTCGACCTGGCTCTTCTTGGTTGCAGCAGCACCGTTGGCGATGATCTCGTCAAACGCCTCCTGGTACTTCTCATCGACCTTCAGACCGTACTCGTCGACGAATTCCTTCAACAACATCGAGCGCTTATCGTAGATGGAATTCCACTCTTTGTGAAATTCCGCGCTTGCAACGGGATTATTCTCCAGAGCCTTATCGGCATCGTCGAGAGTGTTTATGTAGGCGAGAACGTTCTCCTGCATCTCGCTGTCCTCGAACACGCGGGTTTTCAGCTTGTTCACATGCTCACGCTCGGCATCTATATAGCTTTGGAGGGACTTCATCGACACCGTATCGACACCCTCCTCCTCGTATTTATCGACGAGGTCGGCGCGCGCCATCACTGACTCCGCGATTATCTCCATCGCCTCGTCGTCCGCGTAATCTGGTCCCGCATCCTTTTGCGTCTGACACCCCGTCAGGCCCGTCAACATCAAACATCCCGCAACTACAAGCAGCATTTCGCTTTTAAACATCATCTGAATCCTTTCTATCCCCACGACAAAACCGTCGTGTTGAATATTGCAAAGGCAATCAAAGCGAGTGCCATTATCGCCACAATTGCCAGCAGAGTCCTCTTACTCACCCTTCAGCCCATCCTCTTGATCGACCCACTCGACCTCGACCTTGCACACATCTTTGCCACAGGCGATATCGAACATATCTTGTAGATTTACCCGGGCATTCTCCTTCGCCTGCTCCAGCAGTCCGCCCTCCTTAGCCTGCTGGTCGCTCTTCGCGATGCAATCGCGCTGAAAGGCGTCGACGTCTTCAACATGGATGGGGTTTAGGATGTTGTTGCGCTCCTCAAGCACCCCGGAAACATTCATGTCGGGAATGTTTTGCGTTGTGGGCTCAGGCAGAACGACCGTAATCGCCGTCTCGCCTTTCGTGTTCCATCGGGCTGCGCTCAGATCGACCGTCGCTTCGATAACTCCCGAGTAGCGATACCAAAAACTATTCTGCGTAAAGGGAATCTCGATGAGATCGAACAGCTTGTTTCGGTCCCCCGCCTTTTCGACGATCGTGTAGTCCTGGGACGCCGCCACCATCTCATTTCGATCGACGATTCGATTCATGATCAGCGAGGCGTCAAACGCAGATGACTTCGGAACGTCTCTGGGGTTGTACCACTGGAAAAACAATACGTTGCCCGATCCAATCAGGATGCCCCCAATCAAGGCGAACACGACGCTCTTGCGGATCGCGAACGTCTTTCCGCGCATTAGCTTTGCCAACAGTCCGTTCTCGTTAGTCATGCCAGCATTCCTCTCTATCAGGTGTATTCGATATCTTCTTACCAGGCGATGGCGGCTTCGCGCAGACGCTCGAACGCACCTGGCCCCGCCCATAACTCGATTGCCAAATCCATTCCGGGTTCATCGAGAATCCGTCGTATGCGATCGGCCTCTTCGGAGTCGAACTGGGGGGTATAACCGTCCGCAAGGAAGGGCGGCATAAGCTGCCGCAGCACGCTTCGCCAGATTTCAAGCGTCTCGTCACCGATGCGGTTCCGCAAATAGCACTCGAGTGCGTCGTGAACCTCACATGGGCGCACCTCCAACGCACAACGCAACACACGCGCACGCTCCCGCCTTTCGAACGCCTCCTCATAAGCCTCGGCGGCGCGATCCGCCACGGCGTCCAGATGCTCGCACAGCGCGCCGACACCGGCCGACGTATCCATCCTTTTTGCGATCTCGGGCAGGCTGTAGCCCTGGTCATGCTGGAGCTTGACCAGGTACAACCATGCGATGTCCTCTATGCTGTAATTACGGCGGCCCCATGTGCCGTCGGCCGGATGCAAGATGCCCGCCCCACCGCGCTTGAGATCCGCATAGCACGATCTCGTGATATCGCGCCTGGGCATATTGAGCAGGCTCTCGACCTGCGAGACCCGCCAGCCGCCATTTGCCTCACCGTGACCCATGAAACCCCCTCTCGGTCATTCCATCAAGCCTGTTCAATCGTTGAACAGCAAGGCGGAACGAGGGGTCGCATCCCGCACGGGGAAACTGGGGAATGGCAGCACGGACCCTCCTCGCCCCATCAGAGGCAGTGAATCGAACCCTAAAGGCTGCCCTCCATCTCCGAAACAGCCTTTGTTCTTGCAAGAGTGTCATTGAAGTCTCCCTTCACGACTCTTCGGCGCGAACGCGCCCTGTCGTGAAAGGACTTGAAAAATTCGCGAACCAATTGCGCCCAGGCGAAGGGGCCGCCAAACCTAAAACGGGCACCTCAATTTAGGGACTGTCCCTAAATTGAGGTGCCCGACCGCGTGGACGAATGGTAAGCCGCGCGGAGTAGCACGACGGCGGCACGAAGCAGCGGCTTACACGCGCATCGCCACAGCCGCGTTCAGCGCATGCACAAGGCCGTACATGGCGCGGTCGAAAAACGTCTGCTCCGCCGCCACTGAGGCATCGATTCCCGCACCGTGAAGAGCAAGCGCCCTGCCCGCGCTCATCATGGCCTCGCAATCCCTCGGTGTAACGGCGACCACCACCGCCTGCTCTAACGTCGCGCCGCGCTGCGCGCAAAAGCGCGCAAGGGCCTCGGCACGGGCCGCAGCCACCGTGAACGGGGCATCGGGTTCGCTCGCGGGACCCTCGTCGTCCGCAAGGACAGTCGCAGGGATTCCGTGCTCGGCAAGCTGCGCACGCAAGGGCTCAGCAGGCTCATGCGTGAACACCGCAATCGCATAGCCCGCATCGCGCGCCCAGCGCAGAGCACTCAGCTCGCGATCGGACAGCGGGTCTACATCCATGCCAAAGGCTAGCACCGACGGCGTGGGCAGGAACCGCCCCCCGCGAACGACCTCGAACGCCCGCTCTTTTGCCTTCGACATGGCTGCACCTCCGCTCAACGTAGTTTTTCTACTTATCCCCCATCGCGCCGATACCTCACCCTCGCGCTGAGTTTTCTTGGAATCGCTATGGGTAATACCCCAGATGTAAAGCGCGCTTTACATTTTATCGCCTCGACGCGCTCATGCTCGAACCATGAATGCGAACGCGCGACAGAACCTGGGCGAGAATCTCATCGCCATCCGCGAGGCCTCGGGATTGTCCAAGGTCGATTTTGCCTTGCAGCTCGGTATAAGCCGCGTGCTGCTCGACCTCATCGAAAGTGGCAACAGCAACCTCAAGCTCTCCACCCTCGAGAAAATTGCCGACCGGCTCGGCACGCAACCCTGGAAACTCATCCGATAAAGAAAAGGCGGGCACCTCCTCGGCACCCGCCCAAAATGTTGCAATTTGTACCTGTCCCCAATTGCGTCGGGGCAGGGCGTTAGCGCAGCGCGCCGCCCATGTACTCCTCGAGATAGCGGAAGAACTCCTCGCGGCTCATGCCGGTTCCGGCACCGGGGCCGTCGGACGTGTCCTCCTGCTCGGCCTGCAGGGCCTCATCCGACCCAAGCGTCACCTTGACCTCGGTTTCCTCCTTGCCGCGCACGACCGTCAAGGTCACCTCGTCACCCACCTCATGCTCACGCAAGGCGATGATCAGGCCGTCCGCCGAGGCGATACCCTCGCCGTCGACGGCGGTGACGATGTCGCCCTTCTGGATACCCGCCTGGGCAGCCGGACCGTCGGCGGTGACCTCCGCCACATATGCGCCGCTATCGACCGCCAGCTCGTTCGTGCGGGCGTTGTAGGCATTCACGCTCATCAGGGAAACGCCCAGGTACGGATGGACCGGGGTCTCGCCATCGATGATCTGGTTGGCGATGTTGATGGCGTAGTTCACCGGGATCGCAAAGCCAACGCCCGAGCTGGAGCCAGAATAGGACTCGATGACCGAGTTGATGCCGATGAGATGCCCCTCGTCGTTGACGAGCGCACCGCCGGAGTTGCCGGGGTTGATGGCCGCATCGGTCTGGATCATGTTCGCGTAGATGGACGTGCCGCTCGCGCTCTGCAGGGCAGTGGAACGGTAGAGCGCGGAGACGATACCCGTGGACACGGACTGCTCGTTGCCGAAGGGACTGCCAATGGCCATGACCCACTCGCCCACCGCGATGTCGTCGGAATCGCCGACCTCGATGGGGGTGAGCTTGGCGCTCTTGGGATCCTTGAGGCGAATGACCGCCAGGTCGCTGGACTCGTCCGCGCCGACGAGCTCCGCCTCGTAGCTGTTGCCGTCGTCGGTGTTCACCACGAGCGCGGTCGCACCCTGGACGACGTGATGGTTCGTGAGGATATTGCCGTCGGTGTCCAAAATCACGCCACTGCCGATACCGCCGGAGTTCTCATCCTCGCCCTGGGCGGTGATGGACACGACGGAGGGCAGCGCCTTTGCCGCCACGGCCTCGGACAGCGTGGTGTCCTCGGGGTTGATGTCGATCTTCTGCGGGGTGCCGGAGGTGCCGGCAGCCTCGACGTTCGAATCGGTGATGCGGAACGCGCCGGACATGACGAGAGCGATAACCAGCACCGCACCGACCACCAGGCCGGCGAAGGACGCCAGGAAGATGGGAAGCTTCTTGCTCTTGGTCTTGACCACGGTGCGAGTCTCGGTATGCGTGGACGCATGGGCCTGTGTGCTCTGACCCGCGGCGTGCTGACCCTGGGAATACGAGTAATCCACCGGTGAGACCTGGCGGGTGGAGCCAGCGGCGGTGGGGTTACCGGGATCGACAGGGATGTGCGCCGTGGTATGGGCGCTTGCATTGCCGGGCGCAGCACCTGCGGGCTCGACGGGCGTGGGCTCGACCTCGAGACGCGGCTGCGAGGACGGGCGTTGCTCCGATCCAAGGCCCTCGGGGCGCTGAGGGGTCTTTTCTTCACTCATGAACGGTCCTTTCAACGTCTTCATTCTCCAACGTTGTACCCCAAAAGCGCAGCTCCGCTCAGCACGAGCGACGGAGCTTAATCAAGTTGTAAGTCGCGTTAAGGATTTCTCAAGCGTCTTGTTCTGAGGTGCAATCGCTTCGCAGCGCTGCGTGAGACGCCGCGATTTGCGCTGGTATGATTCGCGCCCGCCCCTCCACTTGGAACGATAATCGACACCGCGGCGCAATTTGTACCTGGCACCAATTGAGACGTGGCATCAATTGAGACGCAACACCGGCTGAGGCTACTCCTTGAAGAGGTAGCCGACGCCGCGGACGGTGGTGATATGCGCGGCGATAAGGGGGCCGACTTTGCTGCGGATACGGCGGATGTGAACGTCCACGGTACGGGTGCCGCCGCAGTACTCGAAACCCCATACGCGATGCAGCAGGACCTCTCGACTGTACGCGCGATTGGGATGCGTGGCCAAAAAGCTCAGCAGCGAATACTCCATGAGCGTGAGGTCGACGGGCTCGCCATCGAGCGACACCTGGTAGGTGGCAAGGTTGATAGTGAGCACCTCATCGACCGGAACGGCCTCGCACTCGCCCAAAAGCTGGCGTGCGCGGACCTCAAGCTCGGCATCTCCCGCGCCCGAGCAGATGAAATCGGAGCGGACCCGGGAGGGGAGGCGCATCTCGGCGATATCTTCCTCATCGACGACCAGCAGCATGGGCGCTCCACCGCGCGACTCGAGCCACTTGGCCATGGCGTCCACACGATCGGGGCGAACGCCGTCGGCGTCGAGAACCAACAGGTCGAAGTCGTGCGCCGCTGCAGGCGAATCGGGCGTGGCAACGTGCACCTCGACGCCGAGAGACGTCGAGAGCGTCCTGATGAAATCATGCAGCCGCGTAGTGCGGGCCATGAACAGCACTGTCTTTTCCGCCATGAGCTCACCTCCGTAGACGTCATCTTATCAAAACGACGTGCGCCTCGAATCGCACGGGACGGTTACGAATTGGCCAGGTAGTGCCTGAGCTCCCACTCGGTGACCGTCGAGTTGAAACGTTCCCATTCCGCGCGCTTCTTCTTGAGGAAGAACGAGTGGATATGCTCACCCAGGGCGTCCTTCATGAAGTCAGAGCTCTCGAACACATCAAGCGCCTCGTCGAGATTGCTCGGCAGGGGCTCGATGCCGCGGGCGCGCAACTCGGACTCCGGCAAGCGCAGCAGCTCGGAGGTTGCCTCCTCGGGCAACTCGAGGCCACGCTTGATACCGTCCAGGCCAGCGGCAAGCGTCACCGTATTCACCAGATACGGGTTTGCCATCGGGTCGGGGCTGCGGAGCTCGATGCGGGCCGCCGCCTGCTTGCCGGGCTTGTAGATGGGCACGCGGATCATGGCAGCGCGGTTGCGCATGCCCCACGTGGCAAAGCGCGGGCCATTGCCCGCACCGGCGGACAGGCGCTTGTAGGAGTTCACCGTGGGGTTGGTGATGGCGCTGATCTCGGACGCATGGGCGAGGATGCCGGCCATGTAACTCTTGGCGATCGACGACAGGTGGTTTTGCGAATCGTCGCCCCAGAACACATTGTTGCCCTCGCGGTCGAATAGCGACTGGTGCAAAAACATCGCCGAGGACGAGCCCTTGGCGATGGGCTTGGGCATGAAGCTGGCATGGATACCGGCCTCGTAGGCGCATGTGCTGATCACGTGCTTGGCCGTCATGATCGCATCGGACATGGTGAGGGCTTCGGCATGGCGCATTGAGATACCGTGCTGCGAGTGTCCGGAACTGTGGAAGGTGTACTCGATGGGGATACTCATCTTCTCGAGCATGAGCACCGTGGAGCGGCGCAGGTCGCGAGCGGAGTCGGACGGCGAGAGGTCGAAATAACCCACGGCGTCCAACGGCTCGGGGGTACGCTCGTCGGGGAAGTAGTAAAACTCCAGTTCGGCACCGACGTTCATGATGTAGCCGAGCTTCTCGGCGCGATAGAACATGCGGCGCAGGCACTCTCGGGAATCGCCGGCAAACCGCTGGCGATCAGGGGTGCACGCATCGCAGAAGATGCGGGCCGCGCCGTCGCGCGTGGGACGCCAGGGCAGGATTTGGAAGGTCGAGGGATCGGGGAAAGCCAGCATGTCCGCCTCGTCGGGCGTGGTGAATCCCTCGATGGCCGAGCCATCGAAGCCGATGCCCTCCTCAAACGCGACCTCGAGGTCCTCCGGGCTGATGGCGAAGCTCTTGAGGCGGCCGAGCACATCGGTGAACCACAGGCGGATGAAGCGGATGTCGCGCTCCTCGACGGTGCGCAGGACAAAGTCGATGTACTGCTGCTGATCCATTGCCAGACCTTTCACAAAGCACGGTTGCTGCGACTTCCCATAGTCGCACATGTATGTTTCAACGCGGTTACGCCTCATTTGGGGACGGGTGCAAATAGGGACATTCACCGCATCCAAGTACGGACCGCGCCGCGCACCCTCCATGGGCCGAAATGTCTCAATCTGTGCCTGTCCCCAATTGGCACGCTAGGGGCGCTCGTCGAGGGTGCCGGTACGGTAGGCCTCGAGCAGGGCCCGCAGATCGCTGATCTGCTCGCGAATCTGCACACCCGTGTCGGTGTCGCTCACCATGCGCCGGCGCTCGGCCACATCGAAGCGGTCGGTCTCGCTCACGATATCGGCATTGCGCGTGAGCACGGCTTCGACGCTCTCGAACGCCTGGTGCGCCTTGAGACGGCACCCGCGCGAGCTCGAGATGAGGGTGTAGCCAGCGATTCCCGTCTTGGGGTGATACGCGCTGCAAAAGCCGCCGTCGATCACGAGCAGGCGCCCGTTCGCGCGAATGGGCTGTTCGCCCTCGGCGGTGTGCACGGGCGTGTGTCCGTTCACGATATGCCCCGAACCCGCGGACACGCCGAACTCCGCCATGATGGCATCGCACGTCGCCTCGTCCTTGGTCAGCTCGAAATAGGGGTCCATGGGCTCGACCCAGCAATCCGGGTCGTCAATGTAGGAGCGCTCGAAGGTCTTGACCAAACGGCCGCTCGCCGGGGACTTCATGCCGATCCAGAGGTACCACATCCAGTCGAGCGAGTCCTCGTCGCGCTCACGCCAGGCACGACGCGCGATCTCATCGCAGAAGTCGAGGTAATCGCGGCCGCTGCGCCAGGTGCCCAGGCAGTTCATGCTCGAGAACGTACCGTCCTCGTTCAGCGGGACGCAACCGTGGAACAGCAGGTTGTGATTGCGCACCAGGTACATGGAACCGTGGCTGTAGAGGAACTCGATATGGCGACGCAGGTGGTCGGCGCTCGTGAACTCCGCCACGAGCTTCTCGACGATCCGCGCCTCCTCGGGTGTGAGCTCATAGGGATGCTCCGAGTCGAGCGTAGGGAAATCGCGTGTGGCAAGCTCGTGCACCGTGCCATCGTACAGCTCGACGGTCCCCGCCTCGACGTCGATGCGCTCGAGCAGCAACCGGTCGTGCATGTCAAAGCTTCCGTGGCGCATGATAATCTGCCCCTCGAGCTTGAACAGCAAGACGTTCACGGCCTTCGCCAACGGCGTGAGCTTGGCAGCCAGGCCGGTCGCGCCATCGGGAACCGGCTCGTAGGTGCGCTCGGCAAACGCCACAAGCTCGCGCAGGGAGATGCCGTAGTCGTTCTCCAAGATCTCGAAATTGCCATAGCGCAAGTTGTTGCGCAAAACCGTGATGATGCACGCAGACTGACCGGCAGCCGCGCCCATCCACAACAGGTCGTGATTGCCCCACTGGATGTCCAGCGAGTGATACTCCATCAAGCGATCCATGATCTTGGATGCCCCGCCGCCGCGGTCGAAGATATCGCCCACCAGATGCAGATGGTCGATGACCAGCCGCTTGATGAGATCGGACAGCGAGCAGATAAAGTCCTCGCCCGCATCGGTCTCCAGAATCGACGCGATGATGCGCTCGTGATAGCGCACGCGGTAGTTGTTCTCATCGGGATGCGTGTGCAGCAGCTCGTCGATGATGTAGGCGTAATCGCGCGGGATGGCCTTGCGGACCTTGGAGCGCGTGTAACGGCTGGACAGGGAACGCGCCACCACCAGCAGACGCTCGAGCATGACCTTGTACCAGCTCGGCGTCGCGATATGTTGCAGATGCGCGAGCGCGAGCTTCTCATGCGGATAGTAGATGAGGGTGCACAGGTCGCCCTTTTCCTCCTCGGAGAGCTCATCGCCAAAGATGTCGTCCACGTGCTCGCGCACCACGCCCGAGCAGTTGTTGAGGATATGCAGGAACGCCTCGTATTCACCGTGCAGGTCGCTCATGAAATGCTCGGTACCCTTGGGCAGGTTGAGGATTGCCTGCAAGTTGATGATCTCGGTGAACACCGATTGCTGCGTGGGAAAATGCTCCGAGAGCAGGCGCAGGTACTTGAGAGATTGGTCGGCGCGGGCGATCATGGCGCTGCGCCTCCTTTCTGCTGGACGGCAGACACGTGTTTTCAGGTTACCACGCCCCACCAACCCGCCCCCAGGCGCCAATCGGGGACAGGCGCGAAATTGCGCATGGACGCGAAAAAGCCCCCGCGATGAGTGGGGGCTTTCGAGAGTTGTGCTTATGACACGGAGAAACGGCACTCCCGATGCAAGAGGGCCCGAGCGCATACGCTCCGTCGTTCATGGCGCGCTCGAACCGGCATTCCCAGTGCAAGAGGGCCCGAGGCTCACCGCCTCCCAACCGAGATGTTCTTGGAAAGGCGGTCGGCGATGGAATCGGCGCCCTCGCAGGCCGGGCACGACGAGCGTTTGGAAGTCGCGCAGCTCGCGCATGATCCACCGCATGACCCGGCGCTCGCGCAATCACCGCACGTGCCCTTTTTACGCACGCGAACAACCACAAGAACAAATGCAATTGCAATAATACTCAAAATTATGAAATCTATTGGTCCCATTATGCATTATTTCCTTTACGCGTTGAGTTCATGAAATCAAATTGTCGACTTTTGGCAACTTCATTCTCGCCAACGCGATCATATTCCCCGGCGAGCGCGGCAAAACACGAGATGCGCCCCTCGTAAAATGCCTCGCTACTCCCGAACCTCAATTCGATGTTACCAAAAGTCGACTGAATGACATCGGGACCTCGACGCTCGGCGCGCCTAGCTCCCCATCGCGGGCTGAGCGGCGGAATCTGCCGCCTCATCGTCCCATGCATAGCTCGGCATGGGGCGCAGCAGCTGGAAGACGATTGCAATCGCGAACGCCGCCGCAACGATGGTCCACACGCTGAACACGCCCTGGGCGGCCAGGTAGAACTGGTTGATCATGAGGCCGACCACCCAGGCGAAGCCGCACTCGTAGGCCAGCGCGATAGCCGTCCACTTACCCGAGTTCATCTGGGCTCGAATGGTGCCCATGGCCGCAAAGCACGGCGCGCACAGCAGGTTGAAGGCACCGAACGCGGCGATGGCGCCGGCGCTGGGGAACAGCGCTGCGAACGCGGCCCACAGGCTCGGATCGGTCTCGGTGGCGTCCACCAGATGCAGCAGCGAGGCCGCGGTGGACATGACGTTCTCCTTGGCGACCAGACCCGTGACGGACATCGCCGTTGCCTGCCAGGAATCAAAGCCCAACGGCGCAAACATCCAGCTCACGGCACCGGCGACAGTCGCGAGCAGCGAGTAGTCGGTGAACTCCGAAGGTGTGCCCTCCATGGACGGCAGGTAGCCGAAGGAGCCCTCGAACACGCCAAAGCTGGACAGGAACCACACGACGATGGTCGAGGCGAAGATAATGGTGAACGCCTTCTTGATGTAAGCGCCCACGCGCTCCCACACATGCAGCGCCCAGCTGCGCAGAGACGGCATGTGGTAAGCGGGAAGCTCCATCACGAACGGCGTGGGACGGCCTGCGAACAGGCGGGTCTTCTTGAGCATGATGCCCGAGACGATGACCGCGAACACACCGAGGAAGTAGAACAGCGGGGCGATCCAGCTTGCCTCGGCATCGCCGATCAGCGCGCCCATGACGAGCGCAATGACCGGGAGCTTGGCGCCACAGGGGATGAACGTGGTGGTCATGACCGTCATGCGGCGGTCCTTCTCGTTCTCGATCGTCTTGGTGGCGAGTACGCCGGGAACGCCGCAGCCCGTGGATACGAGCATGGGAATGAACGACTTGCCCGACAGGCCAAAGCGACGGAAGACACGGTCCATGACGAACGCCACGCGCGCCATGTAGCCGCAGTCCTCGAGGAAGGAGAGCAGCACGAACAGCACGAACATCTGCGGGATGAATCCAAGGACGGCACCCACGCCGGCGACGATGCCGTCGCACACCAGGGAAATGACCATATCGGACGCGCCGGCGGCGGTGAGCCAGCCCTCGAAGAGCGCGGGGACGGACGGCATGGCGTTGCCGAAGAACTCCCAGCCCTCGCCAAAGAGGTTGTCGTTCACCCAGTCGGTCATGGCGGTGCCGAAGGTCGAAATGGCGAGGTAGTACACAGCGAACATGATGGCGGCGAAGATCGGCAGGCCGAGCCAGCGATTGGTCACGATGCGGTCGATCTTCTCGGAGGTGCTCATGCGAGCGGGGGCCCGGTGCAGGCAGTCGTCGACGATGTGCGCGATGAGGCCGTAACGCTCGCCGGTGATGATCGACTCGGCGTCGTCGTCGCAATCGCGCTCGCACGCGGAGACAAGCTCCTCCACGCGAGATGCGATCTCGGTCGAAAGGTTGAGCTCGGCGGTCGCCTCGGCATCGCGCTCGAAGAGCTTAACGGCGAAGTAACGACGGCGAGCAGGGTCGACGGAAGCCGGAATCAGGGCCTCGACCTGTGCGAGCACATCTTCGATCGAGCGGTCGAACGCATGACGCGGGCCCGCGGCGCCGGCGCTGGCGACGGTCTTTGCCGCGCCCCCCTTGACGCGCCCTGCGGCCTTGCGCGCCACCGCGATGAGCCCATCGACGCCCTCGTTCTTAAGCGCCGAGATCATCACGACCGGACAACCCAGGCTCTTCTCGAGCGCGGCGATATCGATCTTGTCGCCATGCTTTTCAACCAGATCAGCCATGTTGAGCGCCACCACCACGGGCAGGCCTGTCTCAATGACCTGCAGCGCGAGGTAGAGGTTGCGCTCCAGATTGGTGGCGTCGAGCACCTGGATCACGACGTCGGGCTCGCCGCCCATGAGGTAGTCGCGGCTCACGCGCTCCTCGGGGCTGTAGGGAGACAGCGAATAGATTCCGGGGAGGTCCGTGATGAGCACGCCCTTGTCGCGCGACAAGGGCGCCTCCTTCTTCTCGACCGTGACGCCGGGCCAGTTGCCCACATAGCCGTTGGCACCGGTGATCAGGTTGAACAGCGTGGTCTTGCCGCAATTGGGGTTACCGGCAAGCGCGATGTGCAGTATTGGATTCGCCATGCGATCCTTCTTTTCTCTTGGCTTTGAAACGTACTCGTTGCTGAGTCGGGCCGCCATTGAAATGCCACCTGGCATCTCATATATGTTAGATTCGGCTAACTCTACCTGTAGAAATATGCCCGTTGCGGCGCCTTAGGCGACTTCAACGATGGCGGCCTCCTCCTTACGGATGGACAACTCGTAGCCGCGTACGGTGATCTCGACCGGGTCACCCAGCGGAGCGACCTTCACGACCTTGAACGGCGTGCCCTTGATGAGGCCCAGATCCATGAGGTGACGACGCAGCGCACCTTCACCATGGAGTTTGACGATGGTGGCGCTCTTCCCCACCTTCACATCTGCCAGCGATTTCATGCTTCCCCCTTTCTGCAGATCAAAGAACATCCCATGCGTCCTCACGCCCCGACCCGCATGCGGACCATGCCGACACGACTCAGTGTGCCGACACCGCACCTCAGCGGGCGACGAGCGGGTGCGCAGCTTTGCCTAGGCGGCCATGATGTGCTGCGCGACTTTGGAATCCAAGCCGAACCGCGCGCCCTTTACGAGCACGATGACGTTGGACGCCGAGGAGGAGACAACGTGCACCTCGGCACCGTCGACAAAGCCGATCTCCTGCAGATGGCGTTTCATGTCCTCGTTGCCGCGCACTCGGCAGACCGTGACAGTCTCGCCCGCGCGGAACAGCGACAGCGGCATAGCCGAACCAAGTTTCTGCATGACAAAGCACCTCCTGTGAAATGTTCACCTATGTAAACTAGCACAGTGCGGGCACATTATGTCTGAGAAGTTTGCCATGCGCTACATTTTTCACGATGCAGAAGCGGCCTCCCGTCCAGTTCAGATGGAAGGCCGCTTTCCACGTGCTTGCCCCTAAAGCACAGATGGGAACTCCCCTCCCCACTTGCTCCGAGACCCAAATGGGAGCCGCTTTTCCCTCGCTCGCCCCGAAAGGACAACGCCCTAGCCCAGAAGGGACAGAAGGCGGCGCTTGCTCTCAAGGAATCCCTCGGTCAACGCATATGTCTTGCGCTCAGCGCGCGGGCAATCGATGCGCACCGAACCAACAATGCTCGTCGGCTCGCCTGCCTGCGGGTTTCCGCGCATGACGAACACTTCGTCGGCGAGCGTGAGCGCCTCGTCGATGTCGTGGGTTACCACGAGCGCCGTGGTGCCCATGCGCTCCGCGACATCGAGAAACCACGTGTGCATGTCCGCCTTGGTAAAGGCATCGAGTGCCGAGAACGGCTCATCGAGCAGCATGAACTCCTGCGAAAACAGGTAGCTTCGCAGCAACGCGGCGCGCTGGCGCATGCCGCCCGAAAGCTCACTTGGCCAGCGGCGCTCGGTGCCCTCCAAACCGAAGACCCCAAAGAGCTCGGCTGCGCGCGAACGGGCCTCCTCAACCGGCACACCGCGCAGCACCAGAGGCAACGACACGTTGTCGATGATGCGCTTATGCTGCAAGAGCAGGTCTTTTTGCAGCATGTACGACAAGTGGCCGGGGCGACCGGTAATATCCTCGCCATCCAACAGCACGCGGCCGGCGCACGGCGATGCGAGGCCCGAGATCACATGGAACAACGTGGTCTTGCCACATCCAGAGGGGCCGAGGAGGCAGGCGATCTCGCCGGACTCGACGTCGAACGTCACGCCACGAAGCACGTCGACCTCGCCGAACCCCTGTGAAATACCCTGTATCTCAAGCCGTGCCATCGCGATGAGCACCTTCCCGAACAAAGTGTACGTTTTGGGGATAGTTTCCCCTTCTTTTTCACGGCGTGGGCCCAAACGGTCTTTCGCCAACTGGGGTTTTGCTGCGACGCAATTCCGACAACGCGCAAAATGCCGCAAAACCTTCCCCAAATCGTACACTTATAATTTCTGACACCCTGACTGGCTACTTAATGCCTCGATTAGCCCTGGAACTTATCGGTCATGCCCGCGCCGGGCTCGATCGGGTCGGCAAAGCCCTGGTCGCTCACCCACTCGTAGAAGGCGTCCCAACGCTTCTGGTCGATCTCACCCCAAGTCTCGGCATCCGCCTGGTACTGCTCGGCGAGATAGGTCTGGCTCGCCACCACGAGCTCCTCCTCGAGCTCGGGCGCCGCCTTAAGCAGAATCTCGGCTGCGCCCTTCGGGTCGGCGATGCAATCCTCGTACCCGCGACGAGTGGCGTCCATAAAGGCCTGGACCATTTCGGCGTCGTCCTCGATCACGCCGTTGTTGGCGATGATGACCGGCGTGTAGAAGTCAAAGACGGGGTCGATGTCGGCAAAGGCGAAGTAGTTGGTATCGAGGCCCGCGAGCTTGCACTTCTCGCCCGCCCATGCCCAGTAGATCCAGATGGAGTCGACCTGATCGGTGGAAAGCGCGGTCACCTCGTCGGTAACGGTAGAGGGAATCATCTCGACCTGGGAGAAGTCGCCGCCATCCGCCTCGACGCAACGCTCGATCACACCCTGCTCGATGGGAAGCTCCCACGTGGCGTAGGTGTGGCCGGCCATCTCGGCGGGGCTCGTGATGCCCTTGTCCTTCATGCTGATGATGCCGGAGGTGTTGTGCTGGATGATCGCGGCGACAGCGGTCACGGGCATCGAGTCGGAGCCGGAAACGTAGGAGGCCATGGTGTCCTGGAAGGTCACGCCAAACTCGGCGTCACCGGCGGCGACCAGGGCGTCGGCGCCGTTCTCGGGAGCCTGGACGATTTCGACCTCGAGACCGGCCTCCTTGTAGTAACCACGCTCGGCTGCGACATATACGCCAGTGTGGTTCGTGTTGGGGGTCCAGTCCAGGGCGAAGGTGACCTTGCGCAGCTTGGTATCGCCAGATGCGGCGGACCCGGCAGGCTTTTCGGCACCGCCGCAGCCGCTAAGCGCCGCGGCACCTAGCAGCCCGGCGCCTGCAGCACCAGCGCTCAACAGCGAACGGCGAGACAGCATACGACCAGTCATCATGGTGGTCATCGTCTTCTTATGCATGGATATCTCCTTTTTTAACTGGGGGCAACGCCCCCGAACCTTGTATAAATCCCCAGGCCACGGCCTGTATACAGCTCGTAGGTTCAACCTGTAGACAGCCCACAGGCTCAACCTGCATGCAATCCACAGGTCCAACCTGCATGCAATCCGCAGGCCCCGCCTGCAGGTACTCGGATATGCGACACGGCTATCGCTCAGAGTCGCTCCGGCGTTCCCAGGGCATGGCGATACGACGAACGGCGTCAACCGCCCACATGAGTACGAGACTCAAGCCCGAGATCAAAAAGATCACCGCGAACATCTTGTCGAACGAATACGCCTTGCGCACGCGCGTCATGTACACACCAAGACCCGAAAACCCGCCGAGCCATTCCGCGATCACAGCGCCCACAATCGCGTAAGCGGCAGAGATCTTGAGCCCGGAAAAGAGCTGCGGCATCGCAGCGGGCAGCTTCACGTGACGCAGAATCTGCAGGCGCGTGGCGCCCATGGCGCGCATGAGGTCAATCTCGTCGGGGTCGACGGAGCGCAAGCCCTCGAGCATTCCCACCGTGATGGGAAAGAACGTCGCTACCACGATGAGCACCACCTTGGGAAGCATCCCGTAACCGAACCACAGCACCAAAAGCGGCGCGATGGCGACGGTTGGGATGGTCTGCGTAAGCACGACGATGGGATAGAACGCGCGGTAAAGCAGGTCAAAGCGGTCCATGGCGAGCGCCGCGATGAAGCCGAGGGCGACGCCGGCGGCAAGGCCCAGCCCGGCCTCGGCAAGCGAGGTCGCAGCATGCCCGATGAGCAGAGGCCAATCCCCTACGAGCGCCTGCACCACGCGAATCGGACTCGGCAGCATGAACGGGGGTACGAGACCGGCCGAACACACCAGCTGCCAGATCGCCAGCAGCGCAAGGATCGTCAGCGGGGCGACGAGTCGCGACATGACACGCGAAGAAGCGGAAATGTTACGCATCGTTCTCGTGATACTTGGAAATCTTCTCCTCGGTGGTGAGGACGCCCTCCTCAGGGGCGAAGAAAATCTTGACGTACGTTGCTACCTCGGGTGCGCCCGCCTCGACGCAGATGCGGTTCACGCCAGCGACGACCTCCATGCACAGGTCGTAGTCGCCCTGGATGGTGGTCTCAAACGGCCCGACATAGGCGTCGGGGAATTTGGTTTGAATGTAGGCGATCGCCTCGTCGACGATGCGGCAGACCTCGTCGTTGCCGCCGACGCGCTGGGGCAGGACCTGAATTGCGACGCTTGCTTCCATGAGCTTCCTTTCCGAGGCCACAAAAAAGCGGGCCCCTCGTTTTCCGTAGGGGCCCGCTCTCACATCATGGCGTCCGCCCATTTCAAAGCGTCCGCACCGATCAAAGCAAGGCTGCTCGATCCCTACGCCGGCATTACCCGGATCAGGTTACGGGTCGAGCGAAGGTTCGCTCCTCTCAGCCGGGCCATTTCCCAGCTCCCCAATACGTCATTCAGTATACGGCAACGAGGATGCGCGTGCGGCAATCACCGAAAAGCGTTGCGGCAAAAAACAATGCCGGCGCCAATCACAACAGCCATGAACACGCACAGAACCGCAAGGTAGAGCACGAGGCCTTCGGGTGTCACGGTGTTCTCCAGCGCGACGATGGACGTATCCAGCAACATCGGGCCCCCTTTCGCCTGCCCACACAAGCGCGAACGGCCGCGCGGGGAGTCGCCACCGGCGCGGGCCAATTCAGCAGCTTGAACATACCGCGCAGGTATCAGGTCCAGGTAAACAGCCGGTCAGCATATCGGACCAATCACCTCAGACCTCCCCATTCGCCCGATAGCAAATGCGGCGACCACCCGATGCAGTCGCCGCGAAAAGGACGCAATTGAGTGCCTGTCCGATGTCTATCGCCTAGTGCAATTGCTCCAGCGCCCTGGCACCCAATGCAATGGCCCCGAGAACACCTTGATTCCCACCGCATGCCGGCGCAACGATGTAGGTGTCGATATCGCCGAGCTCGGGAGTCGTCAGATACCCGTTAATCTGCTCGAGAACCTTCGCGCGGACGCGGGGCATAAGCTTCGGGGCATGGTCGGGCACGCCGCCGCCGAGCACGATTCGCTGCGGCGAAAGCGTGTAAACGTAAGTCGCAATCCCCTGGGCGATATAAGAACTCTCGAGTTCGAGGAAGCCCTCATCGTCCGCCATATCCGAGGCGCGCTCGACGCCATAACGTGCGACCACAGCGGGACCAGCAGCGAGGCCTTCGAAGCAGCTGTCGTGACTCGGGCACTCACAAGCGAACCCCTCGTCACCCGGTACGCGAGCGAGCGAGATATGACCGGCCTCAGGGTGCAGCATCCCGTGAAGCAAACGACCATCCACGTATACACCGGCTCCAATACCCGTGCCAACCGTGATGTACACCACGTTGTCGAGCCCCTTGCCGGCCCCATACATTGCTTCGCCCAGGCACGCACCATTAACGTCGGTGTCATACCCGCACGGCACATCAAGGCCGCGAGCCATTTCACCCAGGAAGTCATATCCTCGCCAGGCGATCTTGGGCGTTTGCAGGATATGTCCGTAGTCGGGTGACTTGGGATTAACCCCCGTGGGTCCGAACGCAGCGATTCCCAACGCCGCGATGCCCCTATCGGCAAACCATTCGATCATGGCGGGGACGGGTTTTGCGGGCTCTTCGGTAGGAATGCTCACGCGCTCCGCAATCGTGCCGTCCGCATAACCCGTGGCCAGCACCATCTTGGTACCGCCCGCCTCGATCGCGCCAATCAGTCGTTGACTCATCGTGTCGATCCCCTTTCCATTGAAACACTACCGCTCGATGTACACCGTCGCGAACTTGCAGTGAGACAAGGGCTCGAGACGAACTTCGCAACCGTTCACCTCGATATCCCCTATGCTGCGCTCGCGCAAGTCACACAGGTACGCCTTCGAAACGGGCGTGTCGAACTTGAGCGTCGCCGTCGCATCCATATCGTTGAAGCCGTTGAACAGGCGAACGACGATGCCGGGAAGCTCGTCATCATCCGGTGCCTTCACCGCGGAAACGATAGCCGTTCCGTCAAGCGTGAACAACGATCCGGTATTCGCGCTCGTACCCACGATTTCGGGCTCGGAGAAGATGAGGCGCCCGTTGAGGAACTCGGCGTACTCGTAGACCTGCAGCTCGCCGTCATAAGAACGTGCGGTCTCCGCCACGCGGGCGTCGTCAACACTCCCCGCAAAGGCCATAACGCCAAGCTGGAAATCATGCGACCCGATGAGCTGGGCATCCGGCGTTTCCATCGTGCGCTCGCCCGAAGCACGACCGGGACGATAGAGCAAGTTCTCACGACCCATGAAGCCATACGCACGGAAGATGGTGAGGCGAATCTGATTTTTTCCCTCGCCCACGATCTCGTACTCGCGCACGCCGAGCGGAAGCACTGCCAAACCACGCAAGCCATCGCTCAGAGCGACATAGCTCTGGGTGGGCTCGATGGGAACACTGGGCTCCTGCCAGGTCTCCATATTCTGACGCCAGTTTGCCGGCAAGCTCGGGTTGCCCGTGACTGGCGCGCCGTCGCTCGCGGCGAGAGACGCCTCATACAGCGCCATATCCTCCTCGTGAACATTCTCGCGGCGAATCGCGCCGAACTGCTGATCGGCGTAGTTAACCCGAGTGGCCATCTGGGCGTCGAACAGAATACACAGGCGATGCGACCCAACCGTGTTGTCCACGTGCACGTTCACGTCTATCACGCGAGAACCGCGGCGCAGAGCGACGGTGAGCGTGACGGGTAGCTCTGTCGAGCACACGCCGACGGCACGCTCCTCGAGATCGGCGGGCACGACCATGGTGTGCTCGATAACGGCTCGCCCATACACCGCGCTACCCTCGATCGCGACCTTGGGCGCCACACCGTCGCAAGAACGGACCACGACGTCCTGGCGCGGGGGTGAATAGTTGAAGGAATCGCCGTCGTCGCCGTTCTCCTCGAGCACCGCCTGGTTGTCGTACACGACACCGGTCAGCTTGTCCTCAATCCTCAGGCTACCGTCGGCGTTCACCGACATGCGGTAGAACTCATTCTCCAAAACGGCGTCGGAACCCATGGACTCCATCGGCTCCTGCGTCGTCCCTTCGAGCATCAGACGGTACTGGGCGTACCCGAGCGCGGGCACATCGTGCGCCTCGATTGCAACCGTTGCTTCAATCACCTGTTCAGGCAGATATATTTCGGCCGCCGGATTGAGGCGAATCGTCTGCGAAAGCACGTACTCCGTGAGATCACGACTCTCGACGACCGTGTAGGCAACGGGTTCGCCCTTCTCATCCACAATGGAGAACGCCTCACCGGGAATGTACATCTTCTTGACCACCACGCCAGAACGCACCTTGGGCAACGTATTGAACATGGTGAACGTCATGGGGGCGCCGCCGTTGTCGACGCTCGTGGCGATGAGGCGGCTGTGCAGCTCGACCAGCGAGGTCGCAATATCGCTCGCCTGTTTATAGCGCAGGTACACATCCTCATTTACCGCGTCGGCGATGCACGACCCGATGGAGTCGTGTGCGGCGTTCTCGAACATCAATTTCCAGATGTGGTCAACGGCATGGCGCGGATACTCGTTGCCAAGGCTCGCCGAAAGCGTAAGCAGCGGCTCAAGCACATTCGCAATGTAATTTTGAACCTGGGTGTTCAGTTTCTTAAGGTCAGAGCGGCTCGACCAGATTGTACGGTGGATGCGCATGTGCTTAGCGTTCAGAAGCTCGCCCGCAACCTCCTCGAGCTCGATGCCGTCGCGCTCAATCGCGGCCTTGGTCTGCGCGATGTACTCAGGCAGGCTGCTCATGCAATACGTGTTGGCGGGGTCATACTCGTTGCGAGCCGCAATGAGCTCAGGAAGGTTTGCGCGCACCGGGGCTTGATCGAATCCACAGGGGAAATAGACATTTTCCGTCACATGACGGGGCGCCAACTTATCGAGTACCTGATCATGCCACCAAGTATCATTGAGCTCAGGTTCCTCGGGCATGTTGCCACCGATGTAATAGCCCGTCGGCATCTGGGTGGCGAAGACCGTGGAGCCATCGTCACCGCGCCAAATGTAATTAAGATTCTGCGCCATATCGTTAGAGACACCACGCCAGAACAAAGTGTCCTCGATGCCGGCAGCACGGTAGATTTGAGGCATGTTGGCAGCTTGGCCGAACGAATCGGGCATGTAGCCTACGTTCATGTAGGGGCCGAAATCCTCACAGCGACGCATTCCATAGGTGAGATTGCGCACGATGCTCTCGCCGGAGATGATCATCTGGTCGGTCTGCGTGTACCACGGTCCAATGATCAGGCGCCCCTCCCCCACCAGTTTTTTGACGCGCTCCTCGTCCTGCGGTCTCCATGCCAAGTAGTCATCGAGCAACGAAGCCTGACCGTCGAGCATCCACGTCTTGAAATCAGGCTTCTGCTCGAGAACGTCGAGCACGTCCGCCAGATCCTTCATGAGGTAGACCTTCGAACGCGATGTAGTGAAATACCATTCACGATCCCAGTGACTATGAGGAACAACGTGCAACGTCTTTCCCATGGTGTTCCTTTCCGAGACTTCGCATCGGAAGTGCGACCGACGCGACATGAGCAAAATGCCCCGCCCGAACAAACGACTCGGGCGGGGCTAGGGGGTATCGAGGGAAATTACTCGAAGGAAATCTCGATCTCATCGATATCCACATCGGACTCGTCGCCCTCAGGGTCGACGTTGAAGTCGACAAGCGCAGGGGCCACGATGCCGATAAAGAGCGCACCTACCAGCAGGCCGACCAGATAGGCCCATCCGTTGGTGACGGTGATGAAGCCATACATGCCACCCAGCGGGGGAATCACAGCGTCAGCGCCGAGGAGCGCGGCGACGCCGGCACCGAGCGCAGCGCCGATCACGTTAACCGGGATCAGGCGGGAGGCCTTGACCAGGGTGAAGGGAATAGCACCCTCGGTGATGCCGATGAAGCCCATGACCCAGTTGCCGACAGCAGACTCACGCAGGCTCTGGGAGAAGCGGGCGCGACGAACGACGGTCGCGATGGCGTAGCCCAGCGGCGGGATGCAGATGGCGCAGTTGATGAACACGTTCGCGGTGTAGATGCCCTCGGCGAGCAGGACGTTGCCGGCCATCCAAGCGGCCTTGTTGACGGGGCCGCCCATGTCGAAGCCGATCATGGCGCCGAGGATAACGGCCATGAGAATCTTGTTCGTGCCGCTCGTGCACATCTCGCGCAGATAGGCGATGACGCCCTCGTTGATGGCGGCCAGCGGGCCGGCGAGGATAGTCGCCACCAGAGCGACAGTCAACGTAGAGATGAACGGGAGGATGACAAGCGGCATGGTCTGCTGGAAGGCATCCGGGAGCTTGAAGGTCTTGAGGGCCCACTTGACCAGGTAACCGGCCATGAAGGCGTAGAGAACAGCACCCAGGAAGCCAGCCTTGGTGCTCGTGGCAATCGCACCGGCGACGAAGCCGGCACCGATGGCGGGCTTGTCGGCGATGGAGTACGCGATGAATGCGGCAAGAACGGTATTAACCATGCCGATTCCGGTCCAACCGACCTGCTGCACCTGGTACAGGAAGCCGAGTGTGCCGGTCAGGTCCTCAGTGAGGGACGGGGTGCCCATGGCCAGCGCGATAAGCTGGGGAATGGCGACGACCAGCGAAGAGCCAATGATGAGCGGCAGCATGTAGCCGATGCCGGTCATCAGGTGACCCTTGATTTCCGAGAAGAACTTCTTCATCTCTTTCCTCCCTATTTCTTGGCCTCGACAGCGGAAGCGCACTTCTTGAGCACGGCCTCCGGAGCCTTGATGCACATGTTGATGTCGATGCGGATAACGGGCTTGCCCTCGAAGCGGTCCATGCCCTGGATCTTCTGATCTGAAGCGATCAGCACGAAATCGGCGGCGCTGGCCTCCTCGGCGGTGACGGCATCAATCTGCCCCATAGAGCCCTGCTGTTCGATCTTGACGTTCCAACCAAGCTTCTCACCAGCCTTCATGAGCGCCTTGGCGGCCATCGGGGTATGCGCCAACCCTGCCGGGCACGCGGAAACACCCACCACGTTCATGTCATGCACCTTCCTTCTCGATGTGCTCCATCACGAGCGACACCACGTCTTCGGCGGTCGCCGCATGCGCGACCCCCTGCTTAAACTCGTCCTCCAACAGACACGTAGCCAGCGCGGAAAGCAACTTGAGGTGCTCTTCACCGCCCGCGCCGTCGGGAGCCATGAGCACGAACAGATGTTGGACGGGAATGTCGTCCATCGTCTGCCACTCAAGCGGCTCAGCCGTGCGGACGTAGAACATCGCCGCGTGACAAACCGCCGAGCTCTTGGTGTGCGGGATCGCGTACCCGTCCATAAGGCCGGTCGCCACCTCGCGCTCGCGCTCGAGTAGACCCTCGAAAGCACCGTCTGCCGGAGCAACGCCCAGGCTCTCCGCGCGCTCGGCGACGGCGCGAAACACATCTTCGGCACTCGTCGCCTCAAGCCCGAGGAGCACATGGTCTTGCGAAAAGATTTGATCCATCGCGTCTCCTTCCTGACGACACCCATCATGCCGATGAGCAAGCTCGCCCTCAACCTCGCTGATTTCCGCTTTTCCGTGGAAACGGAAAAACAATCGTGTACGATGGATTTCCACTTCTTGCGGAAATGGAAGTTCTCGCACCACCGCCGCTTTCCATTTCCTACTGGAAATACGCAAGGCACCCCCGCCGATCGGCATGGGCCACAATGGAGCTGTCAGATTCTATAGAGTTGCCCGCGTGCCGTTTCACGACCGCGCCGCATATTCGCGAGGAGGATCTCGTTGTTCGGACACAAGCGCCTTGACGCCGTCTTTGACGCGGTGCGTCACTCCACGTACACCCCCGCCACGCGCATCGCGAACCTCTTCAATGTGACAGAACGCACGGTTCGCAGCGACATCGCAAAAATCAACAGCATCCTCGAGAGCAACGGTGCCTATATCGACATCAAGCGAGGCAGTGGTTACCATCTCGTTATTCAGAACCAGGCCGCGTTCGATGACTTCTGCTCGTCCACTTCGACACGCGAGTTCGACGAGCCCGATCTTTCCAGCGCAGACGCGCGCATCCGCTACCTACTCTGCGACCTGCTCGAATCGAGCGATTACCGGTCCTATGACGAACTCGCCGACATCATCTATGTCGGCGAGAACACGCTGCAGAACTACATCCGCCACATCAAGGACCTTCTCGCCGCCTACGACCTGGTGTTGCTGGTCAAAGCTGGAACAGGCGTCAAAGTACTCGGCCGCGAGGACGACCGTCGACGCTGCTTCATGGACCACGTCCTTGTAAGGAACATGCGCTCTTATGTGAAAGGCTTCTCCGACGAAGAGGCCCGCATGTTTCCGTCGGTCGACCTGAAGGCTCTCGAGCGAATCGTTCGCACTCACCTCGAGCACTCCGATATCGTGCCTACCGATTACGGTTTCAAGAACATCCTCGTCCACTGCGCCCTCATGGTGAGCCGCGTAATGGCGGGCTGCCCCATCGAAGGAGGCGGGGACACCGAGACGAGTTCCCGCGTCGCTCTCTTCCTCGAAAACACGTGTCACGACCTCGAACGCGAGTTTTCCATCTCCATCGGGCAACCAGAACGCGGTTACCTCCTGCTTCACATCCTCTCAAACACCAACCTCGACCGCTCCGGCATTGACAACCAGCTGTTTCGAGGCGATGTTGAAGCACTTCTCGATGTCGTCATGGAAAACTACGGTTTCGATCTGCGCGATGACACCGAGCTCAAGCGCAGCCTGCTACAACATCTCAGCTCGACCTTCTCAAGCAAGGATCTCAAGATCGTCAAGAAAAACCCGCTGCTCAACACCATCAGGTCAAGCTTCCCACTCGCTTTCGAAATTGCCCTCGCCAGCACCAACAAGGTCTTCGACACCGAGCCGTACACGCTCTCCGAGGACGAGGTCGGCTACGTGGCATTGCATCTCGGTGCGGCGATCGAGCGGCGCGTGCCCGCCAATCGCCCCTTACACGAAATCATCCTCGTATGCGGATCGGGCAATTCCATCGCCCGTATGCTTGAAAGCAGGCTTGATACGCTCTTCGGAGACCGCATCACCATCGCGAAGAGCATCTCGTACCGGGAATTCAAGGAGCTGAATGAGGACGATTTCGAAAATGTCGCATTCGTCGTCACCACGGTCCCGATCGAAAAATGCCCGCGCCCGCGCATCCTTGTCGATTTCAGTCTCAGCGCACAGGACACGGAGACCATCTCGCGCATGCTCAACAGCATCGAGGAGCACTCGGAGTCCCATATCGACTCATTCTTCGACCGCAGGCTGTTCTGCAAGCTCGCCGATCCTCTCGGCAAGGGAGAGGTACTTGAGACGTTGTGCTCCATGCTCCACGAGCAGGGCTACACCGAATCCCAGTTCCTCTCCTCCGTGCTCGAACGCGAGGCGCTATCAGACACCACAATGGATCCCCTGTTCGCCATTCCCCACCCGCTCAACCCCGCGAGCACTAAAACCAAAGTGGCCGTCGCCGTGCTCGACCATCCTGTCGACTGGAGCGCCGGGTCGAAGGATGTCCGTATCGTATTCCTGCTTGCCGTCCAGGCTGGCGACCGTGCGAATATCGAGTACCTCTACGACCTGCTGCTCGACATTACGAACGACAGGCGCTTGCAACACGACATCCTGGGCGTCGATAGCTTTGACGCCCTCATGTCAGCACTCGAGCGCAAGGTGCAAGACCACGCTTGATGAACGCTGCCCGCTCACTCACACCAACACCTAGCGAACATCATAAAGAGAAGAGCGCCACACGGTAGATACGCGTGGCGCTCTTCTCGTTGTCTCGTTATACAAATGGGCGCCCAAGCCTCAACCCGGACCTCAATTTAGGGACTGTCCCTAAATTGAGGTCCGAGGGCACGAAAACGCCGCCCGCCAAAGCGGACGGCGCCACGTTTTCACATGTTGGGGTGCCTCGCAGAGCCACTTACTCCAGGCGCAGGCCAACTTCCTTGAGCTGGGCCATGCTCACCTCGGAAGGCGCGGCGGACATGAGGTCGGAGCCGCTGCTCGTCTTGGGGAACGCCATGACGTCGCGGATGGAGTCGGTGCCGGCCAGCAGCATGCACACGCGGTCGAGGCCGAGCGCGAAACCGCCCATGGGCGGAGCACCGAACTCGAGGGCCTCCATGAGGAAGCCGAACTGGGCGCGAGCGCGCTCCTCGGAAAAGCCCATGAACTCAAGCATCTTGAGCTGCAGCTCGGCATCGTGGATGCGCATGCCGCCACCGCCGGCCTCGAAGCCGTCCATGACGAAGTCGTAGGTGCAGGAACCCATCTTGAGCGGATCCTCGTCGAGCAGGTGCAGCTCGTCGAGATGCGGCAGGGTGAAGGGCTGGTGCTCGGCCTCGTAGCGCTGGCCCTCCTCATCCCAATGGAACAGCGGGAAGTTCACGACCCAGAGGAACTCGTGGCCCTCGCGCGGAATCTCCAGCGCGTCGGCCATGTGCGAACGCATGCCACCGAGGATGCCGTTGGCCTCCAAGCGGGGACCGGCGGCGAACATGACGAGGTCACCGGGCTCGACGTCGCAGCGACGACGCAGCTCGGCCATCTCCTCGTCGGTGAAGAACTTCACGATCGGGCTGTTCACGGAGCCGTCCTCGCGGAAAGCGATCCAGGCGAGGCCCTTGGCGCCGAAGGTTGCGGCGACCTTGGCGAGCTTGTCGATCTGAGCGCGGGGCCAAGCGCCGGCGCCCTTGGCGTTGATGGCCTTGACCACGTGGCCCTCGGTGGTCGCAGCGCTTGCGAACACCTTGAACGCGGAGTTGGCGAACACGTCGGTCAGGTCGACGAGCTCCATGCCGTAACGGGTGTCGGGCTTATCGGAGCCATAGGTGTCCATGGCATCCCAGTAGGACAGGCGACGCAGCGGCGTGGGCATCTCCACGCCCACACGGGCGAAGGCGTCGGACAGCACATCCTCGAGCTGAGCCATGACGTCGTCCTGCTCGACAAAGCTCATCTCGATGTCGACCTGGGTGAACTCGGGCTGGCGGTCGGCGCGCAGATCCTCGTCACGGAAGCACTTGGCAACCTGGTAGTAGCGCTCGACGCCGCCGACCATGAGAAGCTGCTTGAGCAGCTGCGGGGACTGCGGCAGGGCGTAGAAGCTGCCGGGCTGCAAGCGGCTCGGCACCACGAAGTCACGCGCACCCTCGGGCGTGGACTTGAACAGCGCCGGCGTCTCGACCTCGGTAAAGGCACGGTCGTGCAGCGCGGAGCGGATGGCAAAGGTGAAATCGGAGCGCAAGCGAAGACGAGCGGCCATCTCGGGACGGCGGAGGTCCAGGTAGCGATAGCGCAGGCGCGTGTCCTCGGCGGTCTCGATGCCGTCCTCGATCTGGAACGGCGCCGGCTGATTCACGCAGAATTCCTCGTGCTCCGCGCTACTCAGGATACCACTAGG
>ERZ773155.591-NODE-591-length-32508-cov-8.040952_pt1 | contig 32508 bp, 19 predicted proteins | sample MGYA00511262_ERZ773155 | MGnify/ENA primary metagenome ERZ773155 (study PRJEB29015, sample SAMEA2737828) | human gut metagenome | biome: human gut; feature: human-associated habitat; material: faeces | place: China | collected 2012 ... | reverse complement strand
CTGGAGAATGAACATGATACGCAGCGTTGAACCCGTTGTCGGTAACGTATTTGAAACAGAAAAGGAATACAAGGTAGAGTTGGCAGCTCCCGGAATGACCAAAGAAGACTTCAACGTCCATATCGATGAAGAAAACAACTTGGTCATCAGCATGGAGAAGAAAACGGAAAACAAGGAAGAGAAGAAAGAAGGCCGCTATCTGCGTCGCGAATTCTCATACTCCAAATTCCAACAGACAATGATCCTTCCGGACGATGTAGACAAAGAAAAGATTTCCGCCCAAGTAGAAAACGGCGTATTGAACATAGACTTGCCGAAGTTTTCCGAACAGGAAAAAGAAAAGGCCAAAAGATTCATTGACGTAAAATAAGATAACTGGTAATTAGAGAAAAGTCCCGGTGCAGATTCTGAATAAACTGCATCGGGACTTTTTTATCATACCTGAACTGGATTACATTGTACATGCGTTTACCTCACTACACGAGAACTAATTTTTAACAGCTTTCTTTCCTTTCAGGAATCGGTCTGTCAGCCATTTGCGTATAGGTTCGTCATAGAGTTTCAGACAGGCATAGGCAAGAACGAAAGCACCGGCAAAGGTCAGTATCATATAAGGAATGCCTTCCGCTAAAGTAGCATTATTATTGCACACCCATGCCGTGTAGGTATACACCAACGGATAATGCGTTATGTATACCGGATACGAAATATCTCCCAGAAACTTGCACACAGCGGTAGAACGTTTGCCCGTCACCTTACCTCCCGCCCCCATGGACACAATCACAGGAAAGACAAAAAGAATGCAGCAGGCCTCATAAAGTCCGTTCATCCAATAATGATTTTCACCGCCCAGACGGGGAAATGCCAAAACTGCCACAATCATCAGACTGCACCACCAGAACGCACGCTTCTCAATACAAACAAGCCACCCCAGACGGGACAGCAGTAATCCGCCAAAGAAAGGATACATCAACCGGACAAGCCCTACGTACTGCTGCTCCCAATTCAACGCCCAGCCGCCGACAATATCACCTGCAGGTGCGGTAAGACAAAGGTGCACCGTAAAACATCCCGCCACAACAACGAGAACGGATAAAGCTGTCTTGCTGAACTTGCGGATGAACAATGCATAAAGAATATTGCCTATGTATTCGTAGTAAAGCGACCAGGCCGGTCCGTTGAGCGGATGCATCTCGGTCCAGCCGCGAATGTCCCATTTCAAAGGAAGCGGAAGCAGCGTACACCCCAGCAGCATTACCAGCAGCATAGTCCCTACCGATGTATCCTGAATAGCCGGAAAGCAGGGCGACTCCTGAAAATAAAAGAACACTGCACCCACTATGCTTCCCACTATCACCATAGGATGCAAACGGATAATACGCCGCTTGAAGAAAGTACCGATGCTCATCCTGCTCCAGCGGTCGTCATAAGCATAACCGATAACAAAACCGGAAAGCATAAAGAAAAAATCTACCGCCAGGTAACCGTGATTGATAATTTGTTCCAAGTGATTGCCGCCGGAATGCGCTTCCAGCAGATGAAAAGCGACTACCATTACGGCAGCTACGCCACGAAGCCCGTCGAGTATCTCGTAATGCGGCTTTGAAGCAAGATAAGAGTTTTGCGTGTTCATTCGGTATAAGATATTAATTATATGTACTTGCAAAGGTATGAAAAAGATTATCTCATTACCTTTTTCAATTCCCAATTTCTGTAACTTTTCATCACCCGAATATCGGCTGTCACAGTATAAAGTCCACACGACGAATCTGACACCCCAGAACGCAATAGACAGGAAAATGTCCGTTTTTTACAAAGAGAGGGCATAAACAGAACATTTTATAATGCTTATAAACCTTTTATATATAGAAGAGACTGAGTAATTTTGTCACAAAACTAATATACCTTGAATTATGAAACGAATTTATTGGATTTTAACAAGCATCTCACTCTACTCGCTACTATCCTGTAGCAACGGAGCTAAAGACACACGAGAATACCAGACCGTAAAAACAGATACGGTTGTCTCCGCCGGCGGGCAAACCAGCCTGCAATATCCCGGAAAAGTAAAAGCGGCACAAGACATCAGCCTCGCATTCAGAGTGAGCGGCACGATACAGAAGATATATGTAAAGGACGGCGCCCGCGTGCAGGCAGGACAACTGCTTGCCGAACTGGACCCTACGGACTACCAGGTGCAACTGGACGCCACCGAGGCCGAATACAAACAGATTAAGGCAGAGGCGGAACGCGTAATGGCGCTTTACAAAGACAACGGAACCACGCCCAGTGCCAACGACAAGGCCGTGTACGGGCTGAAACAAATCACCGCCAAATACCGGCATCACAAAGACCAGTTGGGCTACACCCGCCTTTACGCCCCTTTCAGCGGCTATATACAGAAAAGGCTGTTTGAAGCGCACGAAACGGTGGGAGCCGGAATGCCTGTCCTGTCCATGATAAGCAACAGCGCCCCGGAAGTGGAAATAAACCTTCCGGCAGCCGAATACATCCGGCGCGAGCAATTTGACCGATACCGCTGTACGTTCGACATTTATCCGGAACAGACCTATGAGCTGAAACTCATCAGCGTCACCCCCAAAGCAAATGCGAACCAGCTCTACACCATGCGCCTGCAACTGATTACAGACAACCGCCCCGTTCCTTCTCCGGGCATGAACACCATGGTTACCATCCTTTGCAACAATGATAGTTCACGCAACCTCTCCGTACCCGGCAGCGCTGTCCTGCAAAAAGACGGCAAAGCCTGCGTATTCGTATACACCCCGTCCGACAGCAAAGTACACAGCCGCGAAGTAACCCTCGTACGCCTGCTGAGCAACGGACGCAGCATCATCGCTTCCGACGGGCTGCAACCCGGCGACCAAGTGGTGTCGGCAGGAATACATCACATAAAGGACGGAGAAACCGTGACTCCTCTGCCTGCTGCCAGCGACACAAACATCGGCGGACTGTTATAGCATTGTTTTCCTTTAAAACTCAGCAATTATGGATATAAGCAAATGGGCATTCAAAAACCGCAATCTGGTTTACTTCCTGGTGACCGTCCTGTTTGTAGGCGGCATCCTCTCCTGCTACCAGATGAGCAAGCTGGAAGACCCTGAAATAAAAGTGAAACTCGCCATGGTGGTAACCACCTATCCGGGGGCATCCGCCCACCAGGTAGAGCTGGAAGTGACGGATGTGCTGGAGAAGAGCATCCGCAGCATGGGCAATATAGATAATGTGGAAAGCTACTCGTACAACGACCTCTCCCTGATACAGGTAGAACTCACCACCATTACCCCGGACGATGAAGTGGAGCAGTGCTGGGACATGCTGCGCCGCAAGGTGAGCGACGCCTGCGCCCTGCTGCCCGACGGAGCGAGCACCCCCATCGTGAAAGACGACTTCGGCAATGTATACGGAATGTTCTACGCACTGACCGGTGACGGACTGTCCGACCGGGAGCTGTCCGACTACGCAGAGCTTATCAAGCGCGAAATAAGCGACATGACGGGCGTGGAACGGGTGGAACTGTACGGCAAACGTCCCGAATGCATCAACATCTCCCTGCTGCAAGACCGCATGGCAAACCTCGGCGTAAAGCCCGCCGAAGTCCTCGCCACCCTGAACGGACAGAACAAGACCACCTACAGCGGCTACTACGACAACGGCGACAACCGCATCCGCGTCACCGTCAGTGACAAGTTCAAGACAGTGGAAGACATAGGCAGCATGCTGATACAAGGGCATGACGACGACCAGCTCCGCATGCGCGACATCGCCCGCATCGAGAAAGGATACGAAGAGCCTACCCGCAACGAACTGTTCTTCGACAGCGAACGGGCGCAGGGAATCCTTATCGCAGCTTCCAGCGGTTCGGACATCGTGAAAGTGGGCGCTGCCGTAGAGAAAAAACTGGCGCAACTGAAAGAAAGCCGCCTGCCCGCAGGCGTGGAGTGCCACAAGGTATTCTATCAGCCCGAACGTGTGGGAGCCTCTTTGGGTACTTTCGTCATCAACCTGATAGAGTCCGTCATCATCGTTGTGGTAATCCTGATGCTGGCCATGGGTTTCAAGAGCGGAATCATCATCGGCATCAGCCTCATTGTCACCGTATTCGGTTCGTTCCTGTTCCTGTACACGGCAGACGGAACCATGCAGCGTGTATCGCTTGCCGCTTTCGTGCTGGCAATGGGTATGCTGGTAGATAATGCCATTGTCATCGTAGACGGCATACTGGTAGACCTGAAAGCCGGCAAAAACCGCATGGAAGCGATGACAGCCATCGGCCGCCAGACGGCAATGCCCCTGCTGGGCGCCACACTGATAGCCATCATCGCTTTCCTTCCCATCTTCCTGTCGCCGGACACTGCCGGGGTATACACCCGCGACCTGTTCATCGTACTGGCGGTGTCCTTACTGCTGAGTTGGGTGCTGGCGCTGGTGCACGTGCCGCTAATGGCAAACCGCAAGCTGCACCCTGCCGTTGAAGTCAGCACCACCGGAAAGCGCGAATACAAAGGACGTACCTATGCCCTGCTGCGCACTGCCCTCTACTTCGGACTGGCACATCGCTGGAGCGTCGTACTGGCGATGCTCGCCCTGCTGGGACTTTCCATTTTCGGCTACGGCTACATGCGGCAGGGTTTCTTCCCCGATATGGTGTACGACCAGCTCTACATGGAGTACAAGCTGCCCGAAGGCAATAACTCCACCCGCGTGGCACGCGATTTAAGGGAGATAGAATCCTACCTGAAAACACGCAAGGAGATTACCCACGTCACCGCCTCTGTCGGCGGCACGCCGGGACGCTACAACCTGGTGCGCAGCATCGCCAATCCGTCCTTGTCGTACGGCGAACTGATTATAGACTTCACCTCTCCTGACGACCTGGTAGAGAATATGGATGAGATACAGGAATACCTGACACGGCGTTATCCGGATGCTTACATCAACCTGAAACGCTACAACCTGATGTTCAAGAAGTACCCTATCGAAGCGCAGTTCATGGGGCCCGACCCTGCCGTACTGCACCGCTTGGCCGACAGCGCACGGTACATTATGGAACACACGCCGGAGATCCGCCTCATCACCACCGACTGGGAACCGCAAATACCCGTACTCTCCATCGAGTACGACCAGGCAGCCGCCCGCGCGCTGGGTCTCAGCCGCAACGACGTAAGCATGTCCCTGCTTTCCGCCAACGGTGGCATACCCATCGGGTTCTTCTACGAAGGCATCCACCGCGACAACATCTACCTGAAATGTCTGGACGAGGAAGGAAAGCCGATAGAAGACCTCGGCAATACGCAGGTATTCTCCGCCCTGCCCTCGCTGAACGGACTGCTGAACGAGGAAACCATGGTGAAACTGAAGGCAGGTACGCTGAGCAAGGAAGAACTGGTGGAAAGCCTCATGGGAAGCACCCCGCTGAAACAAATCAGCAAGCGCATCGACATCCGTTGGGAAGACCCCGTCGTACCACGCTATAACGGACAGCGCAGCCAGCGCGTGCAATGCTCTCCCGCTCCCGGCATAGAGACCGAAAAGGCAAGGCAGATTATCGCCCGTCGGATAGAACAGATAGAGCTTCCGCAAGGCTATACCCTGCATTGGCAGGGAGAGAAGAGCGCCAGCGACGAGTCCATGGAGTATCTGTTCAAGAACTTCCCGCTTGCCATCATCCTGATGATTGCCATTCTTATCATGCTGTTCAAGGACTACCGCAAGCCGATTATCATCTTCTGCAGTCTGCCCATGCTGCTTGTGGGAGTGGTGGCTGTGATGCTGCTTACAGACAAGACGTTCAACTTCGTGGCAATTGTGGGTACGCTGGGACTGATAGGCATGCTTATCAAGAACGGCATCGTACTGATGGATGAAATCACCCTTCAGCTCAACCAAGGAGTAGAACCTATTACGGCACTGGTGGATAGCGCCCAAAGCCGTCTCCGTCCTGTGACCATGGCTGCGCTGACCACCATTCTGGGTATGATACCGCTGCTGCCCGACGCGATGTTCGGTTCGCTGGCGGCTTCCATTATGGGCGGCCTCACATTCGGAACGCTGATAACACTCCTGTTTATCCCTGTACTATACGCATTATTCTTTCATATAAAAAACGAACAATAATGAAAAAGACAACATTCATCCTCACCGCCCTGCTCTCCGCTGCCTGCATCTCCGCCCAAGAGACGCTGACACTGGAACAATGCAGGGAAATGGCACTGAAATACAATAAAGAAATGGCAGCCGCCGCCAGACAAACGGAAAGTGCACGCTACACCGCAAAGAGCTATAAGGGCAACTTCTTCCCCAACTTCAGCCTCAGCGGTACGGGTATCTACAGTACATCAGACGGCAGCCTCGGCATAGCCGGCGGCAACCTGCCTACTTTCCTGCCCGATGCCACAGGGCAATTCCTTCCCAACAAGGGGTTCGCCTACTTCCCCGGAATAGACCTGAACTACAAGATAGGCATGGTATATATGGGCGGCATACAAGTGGAACAACCGCTCTACATGGGCGGTAAAATCCGTGCTGCATACAAAATGTCCCTGCTGGGTAAGGAAATGGCACAGTTGAGCGAAACGCTTACAGCCTCGGAAGTCATTGTTAAGACAGAGCAGGCATACGCACAAGTCATCAAAGCCAAAGAGATGAAGAAAGTGGCCGACAAATACAGTACCGTGCTCACGGAACTGATGAAGAACGTGGAAAGCGCCCATAAACACGGACTCAAGCCCCAGAACGACGTGCTGAAAGTGCAGGTAAAGCTGAACGAAAGCGAACTCAACATCCGCAAGGCCGACAATGCGCTGCGCCTGGCCACCATGAACCTCTGCCACTACATCGGCAAACCGCTGACGGCAGATATACGCACTGCCGACACATTTCCCGAAGTGGCACAGGATATCCGGCTGCAAACAGCCGACATCTCCGCCCGCCCCGAATATGCCATACTGAACCAGCAAGTGGCCATCGCCAAGCAGCAGGTGAAGCTGAACCGCAGCGAACTCCTGCCCAAAATCGGTGTGAAAGGTTCGTACGACTACATCCACGGCTTGGAAATCAGCGACCAGGACCTGTTCGACGGCGGCAGCTTCTCTGTGCTTCTGAACGTAAGCGTACCGCTCTTCCATTTCGGTGCAAACAGCAATAAAGTACGTGCAGCCAAAGCCAAACTGGAACAGGCTCGCCTCGAACAGGAGAACATGAACGAACAAATGCTGCTTGAGCTGGCACAATCTGTCAACAACCTTGACGAAGCCCGGCTGGAAAGCACCATTGCCGAACGCTCCCTGCAACAGGCGGAAGAGAACATGAGAGTGAGCCGCAGCCAATACGACGTGGGACTGGAAACCCTGTCCGACCACCTGGAAGCGCAAGCTCTGTGGCAGCAGGCGTACGAAACCAAAGTCGACGCATACTTCCGACTGTACCTGAACTACATCACTTATTTAAAGGCAACGGGAACGCTGCTGAAATGAAAACGTACATATATTACTAAAATGCAGATTACGGACAATTAGAAAATATATAAGGAGACCGACAAAGAATAAAATAACGGATACTCTTGCACCCTACCAACAAAATGTAAAATTATTTATTCGCCTCCCAAGCGACCCTCCTTATACTCGACAGGGAAAATGTTTTATCAGAAGCATTTTCCCTGTTTTGCTGCTGACAAGCCCCGTTATACCGTCCCCCAGACATCCTTTCCACGAAAAAGCGCATTTTTTTAGTCGCCGTCCCGCTGATGAACCAGACTTCCGCTTCGGACAACAGCCTGGTGAAGTTACGCTTCCACCATACCCTGACCCGGATTGCCATCTACGTAAAAAGCGACGACAACACAACCGGAAAGCAAATCACGGCATTCTCCATCCGCGGAATGAAAAACGGTATCCTCACCTGCCATATCCCGGAAGACAGTAAAGACAAAGGATTCGGCTGGAGTTATCCCGCCCCCGCCGAAACGGAAACATTCACCGCCACCGCTACCCGTTTCGATATTCCGGATAACACCGCAACCCCCAAGGAACTGCTCGCAACCTTCTATCTGCTGCCTTACGGAACAGAGAGTGTCTTCAACCTCACCTACACCTACCAAGCCTATAATTCCGATAATACGGACATCACCCAGACTATCGTCCTGAGCAACCAGACACTGCCATCGACTGAAATGTGGACGGAAGGAGCTTCCATTAGTTATACCCTCGGCATCTCCCGGAAGAAAGTCACCGTAACAGCAGGCAGCCTTCCGACATGGAATACAGGAAGTACTGAAACGGTAAGCGAAACGGTTGTGATAAACTAAAAACGAAACGACATGAAACTCCTATCTGCCAATATACTGCTTTGCAGCCTTCTCATCTGTAACGGATGTGACAACAGCCACGAACCATACAACAATGGCTACGACAAACGCTGGACAAGCTGAACGCACAATTGGGCAAAGCAGGCAGGTCGGCAAGAAAGTTGTCGCCTGATAAAAGACGTATATACCAGACCAGCACCGAATTCAGCCGACAACTCAGTTGGATTATCATCTGGGGATTTCTCGATGATTGGGACAGAATCGGCATCAAAGGGTATGATAAAAATGCCAATAGCTACCTGATTTACCCCTTCTTTGCATTCTGACTAAAACAACGTGTTGGAGCATTAGGAAAAACACGTTTTTTCTCATCACTCGTCACTTTCGCTTTCTATCCCTTTGTTTATGGGACATTGAGCGGTGACGACCATTGTTATGACAAGAGGTTTTGTCAAAATATACTTGATAATTTCCTTTTAAACACGGAATTACACGGATAGATACGGATTTATTTTATCCTTTTTCCGTGAAATCCGTGTAATTCCGTGCCTAAAAAGAAAAAAACCGGGGAAACGCTCTCTTTATCCGCCTGCTTTTTCATACTTTATCCATTGATTTATATCGAAAAGCCATCGATAAAACTACGGAATGCTTATAGGAAAACCCCGTTTTGCAGTTGCGGGCCGCACGGGGGGCAATTGCGGGCTCTGCGGTTTCCATATGCGGGCTGTACAGCCTGCAGCTACGGGACGAAGAAAACAATACTCCATAACCGGGTTTTACCTACGGTATCTCTGCTTTATATCGCAGAGATACCGTAGAAAAACACCGGCAAACCGGATGCTCCGGACCGGAGTTCGGAACGGTTGTCCAAGCACTTTTACTTATATTCGTCCCAGGCCCTGATAGCCAAATCGTCCGGTGTCATGGTGCAGAAGGCATTGATAAACGCACTTGCCAGACGTGCATTCGTTATCAGCGGAATATTGAGGTCGATAGCGGCGCGGCGTATTCTGTAACCGTTGTCCAACTCGCCCGCGGTGAGGTTCTTCGGAATGTTCACCACCATATCTATCTCTTTTCTGTGCAGCATTTCGAGCGCCTGCGGGTGCATGCCGGGCTCGCTCGGCCAGTAGACACGGGTGTTCTCCACCCCGTTCTCGGTAAGGAACTTGCTCGAACCGCCGGTAGCAAACAGTTTATACCCCTTCTTTTGAAGCATGCGGGCTGCGGAAAGCATGTCTACCTTCTGCTTCGGCGTACCGGTGGAGAGCAGGATATTCTTCTGCGGAATACGGTAACCCACCGAAAGCATCGCTTTAAGAATAGCGCAGGAAGTATCACTGCCTATGCACCCCACCTCGCCCGTAGACGCCATATCCACGCCCAATACGGGATCTGCCTTTTGCAGGCGGTTGAAGGAGAACTGAGAAGCCTTGATTCCTACATAATCGAGGTCGAACAGGTTCTTGTCCGGCTTCTGCACGGGGATGCCAAGCATCACTTTCGTAGCCAGTTCGATAAAGTTTATCTTGAGCACCTTGCTTACAAAGGGGAATGAACGCGACGCACGCAGATTACATTCGATAACCTTGATGTCGTTGTCCTTGGCGAGATACTGGATATTGAACGGGCCGGAGATGTTCAGCTCGCGGGCTATCTCGCGGCTGATGCGCTTGATGCGGCGCACCGTCTCCACATACAGTTTCTGCGGCGGGAACTGGATAGTGGCATCGCCGGAGTGCACACCTGCAAACTCGATGTGTTCGCTGATGGCGTAGGCAACGATTTCCCCGTTCTGCGCCACGGCATCCATTTCCACTTCCTTGGCATGCTCTATGAACTGGCTCACCACCACCGGATGTTTCTTCGAGACGTTTGCCGCCAGTTGCAGGAAGCGTTCCAGCTCTTCCCGGTTGGAACAGACGTTCATTGCCGCGCCCGAAAGCACGTAGCTGGGACGAACCAGCACCGGGAAGCCTACCTTATCGACAAAGGCGTTGATGTCTTCCAGCGAGGTAAGCGCACGCCATTCGGGCTGGTCTACGCCGATGCGGTCCAGCATAGCGGAGAACTTGTCGCGGTCTTCGGCGTTGTCGATGCTCCTGGCGCTCGTACCGAGAATAGGCACGCGCTGCGCATCGAGACGCAAGGCGAGGTTGTTGGGTATCTGGCCGCCGGTGGATACGATGACGCCGTGCGGATTCTCCAGTTCGAGGATATCCATGACGCGCTCGAAGGTAAGCTCATCGAAATAAAGGCGGTCGCACATGTCATAGTCCGTAGATACGGTTTCGGGGTTGTAGTTGATCATGACGCTGCGGTAGCCTTCCTGGCGGATGGTGTTCAACGCCTGCACGCCGCACCAGTCGAACTCCACCGAGGAGCCGATGCGGTACGCACCCGAACCGAGTACGACGATGGATTTACGGTCGCCCAGGTAATGCACGTCGTGGGCAATGCCGCTGTACGTCAGGTACAGATAGTTGGTACGGGCGGGATATTCGGCGGCAAGGGTGTCTATTTGTTTCACTACGGGCAGAATGCCTGCATGCTTGCGCAGGGCACGTATGGCAAGGATGGCGTCCTCACCGTCCATATACCGCTCCAGGCCGAAAGCGCGGGCTATCTGGAAATCGGAGAAACCCTGTATCTTGGCCCTGTGCAACAGTTCCCGCGCGGCTTTGTCATTCAGGAGGGAGTGAAGCATCCTTTCACCTTGCACGGCTTCCGACGTACCTTCACCTTGTGCGGCTTCCGGTTCATCCTGCACCTTTTCCGAATATTCGTGCAGCGCCCTGCTGGTGTCCATTATATTCATCAGCTTTTCAAGAAACCAGCGGTCTATCTTTGTCAGCGCGTGCACCTGGTCTACGGTATATCCGGCACGGAAGGCCTTGGATATAACGAAGATACGCTTGTCGGTAGGCTCGCGCAGCGCCTTGTCTATGTCGGGGATAACAAGTTCCCTGTTCTCCACGAAGCCGTGCATCCCCTGTCCTATCATGCGCAACCCCTTCTGAATGGCTTCTTCAAAAGTACGTCCGATAGCCATGACCTCGCCCACGGACTTCATGCTCGAACCCAATTCCTTATCTACGCCATGAAACTTGCCCAAATCCCAACGGGGAATCTTGCAGACCACATAGTCCAGTGCCGGTTCGAAGAATGCGCCGGTGGTCTTGGTTACGGAGTTCTTCAATTCGAAAAGACCGTAGCCCAGTCCTAATTTGGCGGCAACGAATGCCAGCGGATAACCCGTTGCCTTAGAGGCAAGTGCAGACGAACGGCTCAAGCGGGCGTTTACCTCGATAACGCGGTAGTCCTCGCTTTCGGGGTCGTAGGCATACTGCACGTTGCACTCGCCCACAATGCCGATGTGGCGGATGATGCGGATAGCCAGTTCGCGCAGTTTATGATAATCCGTATTGCTCAGTGTCTGCGACGGAGCAATCACGATAGACTCTCCGGTGTGGATGCCCAGCGGGTCGAAGTTCTCCATGTTGCACACCGTGATGCAGTTGTCGAAACGGTCGCGTACCACTTCGTACTCCACCTCTTTCCAGCCGCGCAGGGATTTCTCCACCAGCACTTGTGGGGAGAAAGAGAAAGCCTTTTCCACCAGTACGTTCAGCTCGTCTTCGTTGTCGCAGAAGCCCGACCCTAACCCGCCGAGCGCATAGGCGGCACGGACGATAACCGGATAGCCCAGTTCCGCAGCGGCACGGCGGGCATCCGCAGCATTCTCCACAGCCTCGCTCCGGATGGTCTTTACATTGATTTCGTTCAGCTTCTGTACGAATATCTCGCGGTCTTCCGTATCTATAATGGCCTGTACGGGCGTACCGAGCACCTCAACGCCGTATTTTCCGAAAACACCTTCCTTGTAAAGCTCCACACCGCAGTTCAAAGCCGTTTGTCCGCCAAAGGCGAGCATGATGCCGTCGGGACGTTCTTTTTCGATAACCTTCTCCACGAAGTAAGGGGTTACGGGCAGGAAGTAAATCCGGTCGGCAACGCCTTCCGAGGTCTGCACCGTGGCAATGTTCGGATTGATGAGGACGGTGTGGATACCTTCTTCCTTCAATGCCTTGAGCGCCTGCGAACCGGAGTAGTCAAACTCTCCCGCCTCACCTATTTTCAGTGCGCCGGACCCCAGCAGCAGGACTTTCTTTATATTGTTCTCTTTCATTTGTCTTGATTTGATTGTACCAATAATTTGTTTTTCACACGTATCCGAATCTTTTTCGATACCGATAAAACGGTTATAGCAGTTTCACGAACTCATCGAACAGAAATTCCGTATCCGTCGGTCCGCTGGCCGCTTCGGGATGAAACTGTGCGGAGAACCACGGATTGCGCTTATGGCGGATGCCTTCGTTGGAGCCGTCGTTCATATTGACGAAGAGCGGTTCCCAGTCTGCGCCCAGCGTGTTGCTGTCCACCGCATAGCCGTGGTTCTGCGAAGTGATGAAACAACGCTCCGTACCCACCATGCGTACGGGCTGGTTGTGGCTGCGGTGTCCGTATTTCAATTTGTATATTTCGGCTCCGCCGGCTTTGGAGAGTAGCTGATTGCCCATGCAGATGCCGAAGATAGGCAGCTTCTCGTTCTGCATCGCCTGGCGGATGTTCCGGACGGCGGCATCGCAGGTATCGGGGTCGCCGGGACCGTTGGAGATGAACAGCCCGTCGAACTCCAGTCCGTTGAAGTCGTAATCCCAGGGAACGCGGATTACTTCCACATCCCGCTTCAAGAGGCAACGGATGATGTTGGCCTTGACGCCGCAGTCCACAAGGAGCACTTTCTTTCTGCCCTCGCCCGTGTTGTAGCGGATAACTTCCCTGCAACTCACCTTATCCACGTAGTTTACACCCGCATAAGCAGCTTGGGGCACATTATCGGGATCGTCGTCAAAGACAATCTTTCCCATCATCACCCCGTGCTCGCGCAGCACTTTCGTCAACTCGCGGGTATCGATACCCGTAATGCCCGGCACTTGTTCGCGTTTCAGCCAGTTGCCGAGGCTTTCCACGGCATTCCAATGACTGTAGTTACCGGAATAATCGCTTACGATAAGGGCTTCGGCGTGGATGCGTTCGCTCTCCATAAATACAGGCAGCCCGTCGGGGGCGAAGGTAAAAGGCGGCACACCGTAATTGCCCGCCAAGGGATATGTAAGCGTCATCAACTGTCCGGCATACGAAGGGTCGGTCAGGCTTTCGGGATAACCCGACATGGCAGTGTTGAACACCACTTCTCCCGCTACCGGCTTTTCATAACCGAACGACTTGCCGTGAAAACGGCTCCCGTCGTCAAGGATAAGAGTCACATTTCTCATATTCAGAATTGATATACTTGTTCTATGTAATTAATAAATGCCATGTTCAGCAACTTCACACCGCCCGGCGTGGGATAGTCACCGCTGAAGTACCAGTCGCCCCGGTGCCGCGGGCAGGCTTCATGCAGGCCTTCAAGAGGCTGATATACAATCTGCACTTGGGCTTTCGTACCTTTCGGAGTGAGCAGTTCCACCATTTTTGCGGAAATCTCTTCGTCGGTAAAGGGAGCGTATATCTCCTTTACGTAGTTCACCATCTGTTCTTTGGGCAGACTCACCTGTTCTTTGGACTTGCGGTAGGCGGACTCGATGACATCGCGCATCTCGCGTTCTTTCAGCAACTCGATGGCAGCCTTGAAAGCTATGAACTCGCTCATCTTCGCCATGTCGATGCCGTAATAGTCGGGATAGCGCACCTGCGGTGAGGAGCTTACAATCACTATCTTCTTCGGACCGAGGCGGTCGAGGATGCCGATGATGCTCTGCTTCAGGGTAGTGCCGCGCACAATGCTGTCGTCTATGATAACCAGATTGTCCGTGCCGGGCACGAGGCTGCCGTAAGTGATGTCGTACACATGGGCGGCAAGGTCGTTGCGGCTGTTGCCCTCGGCGATGAAAGTACGCAGCTTAATGTCCTTAATGGCCACCTTCTCGCTCCGTATGCGGCGGGACAGGATACGCTCCAGCTCATCGTGGCTGGGGTTGTGTCCCAAAGCGGCAATCTGCCGCACCTTCTCCTCGTTGAGATAATCGTCCAGTCCCTGCAACATTCCGTAGAAAGCCACTTCCGCAGTATTCGGTATAAAGGAAAAGACGGTGTGGTCTATATCCTTGTCGATGGCTTTCAGGATGTTGGGCACCAGTTTCTCACCCAACAGTTTACGTTCCTTGTAGATGTCCATGTCACTGCCGCGGCTGAAATAGATACGCTCGAAGGAACAAGGCTTCACCTCGCGCGGCTTGTTGATTTGCACCGTGCGGAGCTTGCCGGCTTTGTTGATTAGCAAAGCCTGTCCCGGTTGCAGCTCCCTGATGCGGTCGGCTGAGACGTTGAGCGCGGTCTGGATGACGGGGCGCTCGCTGGCAAGCACCGCTATCTCATCGTCCTGATACCAGAATGCAGGGCGGATGCCCCACGGGTCGCGGACGGCAAATGTCTCGCCGCTTCCGGTAAGTCCGCACATCACATAGCCCCCGTCCCACTCCTTGCTCGAGGTGCGCAGGACGTTGGCGAGGTCGATGTGGTCTTCGATGTAATGCGTGATGTCCATGCCCGTCAGCCCTTCGGCTTCGGCAAGGTTGAAGAGGCGCTCCACCTCACGGTCGAGCCGGTGGCCCACCTGCTCCAGCATGATATACGTATCGGCATACTTGCGCGGATGCTGGCCGATGGCGGTAATGCGTGCGAAGATTTCATCCACGTTCGTCAGGTTGAAGTTACCGCACAGGGCAAGGTTCTTGGCACGCCAGTTGTTCCGCCTGAGAAACGGATGCACGTACGAGAGGCCCGACTTCCCCGTGGTGGAGTAACGCAGATGCCCCATATACACCTCCCCCGCAAAGGGGAGCACGCGCTTGGCATAGCCGGCGTCGTGCAGTTGTTCTTTCGTAAGGTCTTTAAAGTTGCTTTGCACCGTGCCGAATATCTCGGTGATGGCTCCCGAACCGAGCGCCCGTTCGCGAAACATATATTCCTCGCCGGGGTTCGCTTCCAGTTTCACACAAGCCAGCCCGGCGCCTTCCTGCCCCCGGTTGTGCTGTTTCTCCATGAGAAGATAGAGCTTGTTCAGCCCGTACATCCATGTACCGTACTTTTCTTCGTAATACTCCAGCGGTTTCAGCAGGCGTATCATGGCGACGCCACATTCATGCTTCAGTTGTTCCATTTATATATTTACTAATGAGTAATTACTTCTTTTAAAAACGCGTTATTTATGTTCTGAGAACATATCATCTGTCAAGGGCAAACGCATTATCTGTTTTACCCATACACATCATCCGCTTCCGGTCATTCCACCGTTACCGACTTGGCAAGATTACGCGGTCGGTCTACATCCATGCCTTTACATACGGCTATGTGATAAGCGAGCAGTTGCAAGGGAACCGTAGTTATTAACGGGCCAAGACATTCCATTGTTTCGGGAAGTTCGATACAAATGTCAGCGATTTTACCGATAACCGTATCTCCCTTGGTAACAATCGCTATCACCCTGCCTTTGCGCGCTTTAATTTCCTGTATATTGCTCAGTACTTTTTCGTACAATCCGTTCTGTGTGGCAATAACCACCACCGGCATTTCCGCATCTATCAAAGCAATAGGCCCATGCTTCATTTCGGCGGCCGGATAGCCTTCCGCATGGATGTACGAGATTTCTTTCAGCTTCAAAGCGCCTTCCAACGCTACGGGATAACTGTAACCGCGTCCCAGATAGATAAAATTGTGTGCGTAAGTGAAGATTTTGGAAAGCTCCGCTATACGGTCGTTCAGCTTCAGCACCTCTTTCATCTTTCCGGGAATCTGTCCGAGTTCCCTCACTATGGCGAGGTATTGCGTTTCATCAATCGTACGCTTCTCCCGTGCAAGAGTCAATGCCAACATGGTGAGCACAGTTACCTGACCTGTAAAGGCTTTGGTGGACGCCACACCTATTTCCGGCCCTACATGAATGTAAGACCCCGTATTCGTAGCGCGCGGAATACTCGAACCGATAGCATTACAGATGCCATATATAAATGCACCACGGCTTTTGGCAAGTTCTATGGCAGCCAGCGTATCGGCTGTCTCCCCGCTTTGCGAAATGGCAATCACCACATCACTACTGTCAATCACCGGGTCCCGGTAACGAAATTCCGAAGCATACTCCACTTCCACCGGAATGCGGCAGAAACTCTCTATCAGATGTTTGCCTATAAGCGCAGCGTGCCACGACGTGCCACAAGCCACAATTACAAAACGTTTGGCAGCAAGCAGACGTTCCTTATAATCTATAATGGCGGAAAGCACCACGTTAGTACCCTCCAGATTAATGCGTCCGCGCATACAGTCATGAATACAATCGGGTTGCTCAAAAATCTCCTTCAACATGAAATGCGGATAACCGCCCTTCTCCAACTGGCCGAGATTGAGCGCCACCGTCTTTACCTCGTGCGGGCACTCCACATTCTTGAGATTCACCACTTTCAGTTTCTCCCCACAACGAATAACGGCTATCTCCTCATCTTCCAGATAGACCACCTTGTCCGTATATTCCACAATCGGAGTGGCATCGGATGCCAAGAAGAATTCATCCTGCCCGATACCCACCACCAACGGACTGCTTTTGCGCGCAGCAATAATCTCATCAGGATTCTCCCTGTCGAGCACGGCAATGGCATATGCACCGATAACCTCCTGCAAAGCCAGTTGCACGGCAGTCAGTAAATCGATGCGGTTTATAACCTGAATGTATTCTATGAGTTGTATCAGTACCTCGGTATCGGTACTACTTTTAAAAGTATAGCCTTTGGCTTGGAGTTTGTCTTTAAGGGCGGCGTAATTTTCAATGATACCGTTGTGAATAAGAGCGAATCTTTCGGAAGAGGAATAATGGGGATGAGCGTTAACGGAACAAGGTTCTCCATGTGTAGCCCAGCGGGTATGTGCAATACCTATACTACCGGAAATATCTTTTTGAGTAACGAAAGTTTCTAAATCCGAAACCTTTCCTTTCGTCTTGTACACGTTCAGTTGTCGGTCATCACTGATTAATGCTACCCCTGCACTATCGTATCCGCGGTACTCCAACCGCTTCAAACCTTTGATAAGAATGGGGTAGGCTTTTCTTTGACCTATATAGCCTACTATTCCACACATAATATATCAGTATTTGATTTGCGCTGCAAAGATATATATTCTTTAGAACATAAAGTTAACCTTTTCACTATTTATTTGTCAAAAGAGTAGAAAAAAGTTATTTTATTATCAAAAAGACAAGGAAAATAATATTTTAAAAGCAAAAGGTCTAATTTATAATCTTAAAGCAAACAGACGAAATCTGATTTAAGATTAGAAGAAAACAAAGGGTATTTTCTATCAGATTATAACTTCATCCCCCGGTGTAAGTATTTAGCAAGGCACAAATCGAGGAATATTGTTATCAATTTGAAACTAAATATATATATTTGCAAAACATTTTGATACAACAAATAGGTATTACATAAATTAGAGTAAACCAAAAATGGAAAACAAAGAGCTTTTTAACAACAAAACAAAGGAACAACCCGCACAACGACAGCCCATGCAGTTGGGCCTGTACGATGCCACCAATGAACACGACGCTTGCGGTGTGGGAATGTTAGTGAACATTCACGGCAGCAAATCACATGAATTGGTTGAATCCGCATTGAAAGTATTGGAGAATATGCGTCATCGCGGAGCGGAAGGTGCCGACAACAAGACCGGAGACGGCGCCGGCATCATGTTGCAAATACCGCACGAATTCATCCTGCTGCAAGGCATCCCCGTTCCCGAAAAAGGGAAATACGGAACAGGACTGCTTTTTCTTCCGAAAGATGAGAAAGACCGGGCAGCCATCCTGAGTATCATCATTGAAGAAATAGAGAAAGAAGGATTGACGCTGATGCACCTGCGCAATGTGCCTACCTGCCCCGAAATACTGGGTGAGGCCGCACTTGCCAACGAACCCGACATCAAACAAATCTTCATCACCGGATTTACGGACAGTGAAACCGCCGACCGCCGTCTCTATATAATAAGGAAAAGAATAGAAAACAAAGTACGCAGGTCGGATATAGCCGCACGAGAGGATTTCTATATCGTGTCGCTGTCTACGAAGAACATCATCTATAAAGGTATGCTCTCTTCCCTACAGTTACGTAACTACTTCCCCGACCTGACAAACAACTACTTCACCAGCGGACTGGCTCTGGTGCACTCCCGTTTCAGCACCAACACCTTCCCTACATGGGGACTGGCACAGCCGTTCCGTCTCTTGGCGCACAACGGTGAAATCAATACCATACGCGGTAACCGCGGCTGGATGGAAGCGCGTGAAAGCGTCCTGTCCTCTCCCGCCCTTGGCGACATCAAAGAACTGCGTCCCATCATCCAGCCGAACATGAGCGACAGCGCCTCGCTGGACAACGTACTGGAGTTCCTTGTCATGTCCGGCCTCAGCCTACCGCATGCCATGGCAATGCTCGTACCGGAATCCTTCAACGAAAAGAACCCCATCAGCGAAGACCTCAAGGCCTTCTACGAATACCACTCTATCCTCATGGAACCTTGGGACGGACCTGCCGCACTACTCTTCAGCGACGGACGCTATGCGGGTGGTATGTTGGATCGCAACGGTCTGCGTCCCGCACGCTACCTTATTACGCACAACGACATCATGGTAGTGGCAAGTGAAGTCGGCGTAATGGATTTCGAACCGGGCGACATCAAAGAGAAAGGTCGTCTGCAACCCGGCAAGATACTTTTGATAGATACCGAGAAAGGCGAGATTTACTACGACGGCGAACAGAAAAAGCAACTTGCCGAAGCCAAGCCCTACCGCACTTGGCTCGCCAGCAACCGCATCGAACTGAACGAACTGAAAAGCGGGCGCAAAGTGCCCCACAACGTGGACAACTATAACAGTATGCTACGTACGTTCGGCTTCTCCAAAGAAGATGTCGAGAAAATCATCCTACCCATGGCATCCAACGGCGCCGAGCCTGTCAGCGCAATGGGTAACGACACCCCGCTTGCCGTACTTTCCGACAAGCCGCAGCTACTATACAATTACTTCCGCCAACAGTTTGCGCAAGTCACCAATCCGCCTATCGACCCTATCCGCGAAGAGTTGGTAATGTCTCTCACCGAGTACATCGGCGCAGTGGGCATGAACATACTGACACCCAACGAAAGCCATTGCAAAATGGTACGGCTGAACCACCCCATCCTGACGAATGCGCAATTGGATATTCTCTGCAACATCCGCTACAAAGGCTTCAAGACCGTAAAGCTGCCGATACTGTTTGAAGTCTCCAAAGGACGTGCAGGACTGCAGGAAGCGCTTGACCGCCTGTGCAAGGAAGCCGAAGAGTCCGTCACCGAAGGCGTGAACTACATTGTACTGACCGACCGCAACATAGATACCGTCCATGCCGCCATCCCCTCATTGCTTGCCGTATCGGCAGTGCACCACCACCTCATTTCGGTAGGAAAGCGCGTACAGACCGCATTGGTCGTGGAAAGCGGCGAGATACGCGAAGTGATGCACGCCGCACTGCTCCTCGGATTCGGTGCAAGCGCACTGAACCCCTATATGGCATTTGCCGTACTGAACGAACTCGTTGCCAAGAAAGAGGTACAGTTGGACTATGCCACCGCAGAGAAGAATTACATCAAAGCCATTTGCAAAGGCCTGTTCAAGATTATGAGCAAAATGGGTATCAGCACCATCCGCTCCTACCGGGGCGCAAAGATATTCGAGGCTGTCGGGCTGAGCGAAGAATTGAGCAACGCTTACTTCGGCGGATTAAAATCGGCTATCGGCGGCATCCGTTTGGATGAGGTGGCACGTGACGCCATCACTTTTCACGACGAAGGAGAAGCGATGAAAAAGGAAGAAACGCGCATGAAGAATGATGGTGGTGAAGCTCCCCTATTGCCGAACAAAGGACTGTACGCATACCGTAAGGACGGAGAAAAGCACGCTTGGAACCCAGAGACTATCAGTACCCTGCAAATAGCTACTCGTCTGGGCAGTTACAAGAAATTCAAAGAGTTTACCCGCTTGGTCGATGAGAAAGAAAAGCCTATCTTCCTGCGCGACTTTCTCGACTTCCGTCACAACCCCATTTCCATAGACAGGGTGGAACCGGTGGAAAGCATTCTGAAACGTTTCGTTACGGGCGCCATGTCTTTCGGAGCCATCAGTCAGGAAGCGCATGAGGCAATGGCGGTTGCCATGAATAAACTGCACGGGCGAAGCAATACGGGTGAAGGCGGTGAAGATGCCGCACGCTTCGGAACTGAAATGCGCAGTGCCATCAAACAGGTAGCATCCGGACGTTTCGGGGTCACTACGGAATATCTGGTGAATGCCGACGAAATACAGATAAAAGTGGCACAAGGCGCCAAGCCGGGTGAAGGCGGCCAGTTGCCGGGATTCAAAGTAGACCAAGTGATTGCCCGCACGCGCCACTCCATTCCAGGTATTTCATTGATTTCTCCCCCGCCCCATCACGACATCTATTCCATCGAAGACCTGGCACAGCTTATCTTCGACTTGAAGAACGTCAATCCGAAAGCCAAAATCAGCGTGAAGCTGGTAGCCGAAAGCGGTGTGGGAACTATCGCCGCAGGTGTGGCGAAAGCCAAAGCCGACCTCATCGTCATCTCCGGCGCCGAAGGCGGTACAGGCGCATCACCCGCAAGCTCCATCCGATATGCCGGCATCTCGCCCGAACTCGGACTGAGCGAGACGCAACAGACACTGGTACTGAACGGGCTGCGCGGACAAGTGCTGCTGCAAGTGGACGGACAACTGAAAACCGGACGCGACGTAGTACTCATGGCCATGCTCGGTGCGGAAGAATACGGTTTCGCCACCGCTGCCCTCATCGTATTGGGATGCGTGATGATGCGCAAGTGTAACCAAAACACATGTCCCGTAGGTGTAGCCACCCAGAACCCGGAACTGCGCAAACGTTTCATCGGCCGTAGCGAATACCTTGTGAACTACTTTACCTTCCTTGCCCGCGAAGTACGCGAGTATCTGGCAGAGATTGGAGTGGAAAAGCTGGATGATATCATCGGGCGTACCGACCTCATCATCCGCAGACCGGATGACGGCATCAAGAAACATCAACTCATCAACTTCGACAAAGTACTGGCGCGTGTGGACAACGGAGCCGCCATCCGCCACATCATAAACCAGCAACACGGCATCGACCGCGTAAAAGACGTGGAAATGCTGAATGCCGCCGCCAATGCCGTAGACGAACAGAAAGAAGTTTCTCTCGAATATACCATCGCCAACACCGACCGCGCCTGCGGTGCGATGCTCTCCGGCGCTATCGCCGCCAAGTACGGCGCAAAAGGCCTGCCCGAACATACACTGAACGTCAAGTTCAAAGGCTCGGCCGGACAGAGTTTCGGAGCATTCCTCGTACCGGGTATCAACTTCAAGCTGGAAGGTGAGGCCAATGACTATCTGGGCAAAGGGCTGAGTGGCGGACGTATCGCCGTACTACCCCCTGTACGCAGCAACTTCGAGGCCGAGAAGAACACAATTGCCGGAAACACCCTTCTGTATGGTGCAACCAGCGGCGAAGTATATATCAACGGTCGCGTAGGCGAACGCTTTGCCGTCCGCAACTCCGGTGCAATAGCCGTTGTAGAGGGTGTGGGTGACCATTGCTGCGAATACATGACCGGCGGACGTGTAGTGGTGCTCGGACAGACGGGACGTAACTTTGCCGCAGGTATGTCCGGTGGTGTGGCCTACGTCTGGAACAAAGACGGAAACTTCGACTACTTCTGTAACATGGAAATGGTGGAACTAAGCCTCATTGAAGAAACCTCATACCGCAAGGAGTTGCACGAACTCATCCGCCAGCATTATCTCTACACCGGTTCCAAACTGGCGCGCATCCTACTCGATGACTGGACGCACTACGTAGACGAGTTTATCCAAGTAGTCCCTATCGAGTACAAGAAAGTGCTGCAAGAAGAACAGATGAAGAAGCTGCAACAGAAGATTGCGGATATGCAAAGAGACTATTAAATTAAAAATTGAGAATTGAGAATTAAAAAATACAGAATAGTGCGTACTTACAAATTCCACGTTCTTTTTAATTTTCGATTCTCTGAGTATTATTTCTTAATTTTCAATTTTTAATTCTCAATTTATCAATCATGGGCGATTCAAAAGCATTCTTAAATATCCCCCGCCAAGAAGCGGGCTACCGTCCGATACACGAACGTATCACAGATTTCAGCCAGGTGGAACAGACGCTGAACAGTCACGACCGCAAGCTCCAAGCCTCACGCTGTATGGAATGCGGTGTACCTTTTTGCCATTGGGCATGTCCGTTGGGCAACAAGCAACCGGAGTTTCAAGACGCACTCTGCAAAGGAAAATGGCGCGAAGCCTATCAAGTACTGAACGAGACGAATGATTTCCCCGAATTTACGGGACGTATCTGCCCCGCACTTTGTGAGAAGTCATGTGTGCTGAAACTCTCCTGCGATGCTCCCGTAACCATCCGCGAGAATGAGGCAGCCATTGCCGAAGCCGCTTTTCGTGAAGGATATATCGTGCCTGTCCGCCCCGAACGCAATGGCTGGAAAATAGCTGTCATCGGTGCAGGGCCTGCCGGGCTGAGCGTTGCCGCACGGCTGAATGCCCGTGGCTACGAAGTCACGATATTCGATTCCAAACCGATGCCGGGCGGACTGCTTCGCTACGGTATTCCCAATTTCAAACTACCCAAAGAAGTGATAGACCGTCGCATGAATGTACTGAAAGCCGAAGGTATCCGGTTTGAAATGGGTGTCTGCATCGATATGCAGAAGCTGCCCGCAGGTTTCGATGCTTACGCCGTCTGCACAGGCACTCCCACTGCCCGTGACCTTACCATCCCCGGCCGTGAACTGAAAGGTATCTACTTTGCCCTCGATATGCTGGCTCAACAGAACCGTATCCTCGACGGAGAGACATTCCCGAAAGAGCAGCTTGTCAATGCCCGTGGCAAACGGGTGCTTGTCATTGGCGGTGGCGACACAGGCTCGGACTGCATCGGCACGAGCATCCGCCAAGGAGCTACGAGCGTGACACAAATAGAAATCATGCCACAACCACCCGTAGGCCACAATGACGCTACGCCCTGGCCGCAATGGCCCGTTGTCCTGAAAACCACTTCCAGTCACGAAGAAGGATGCACACGCCGCTGGTCACTGGCATCCAACAGATTCATCGGCAAGAACGGAAAGGTTTGCGGCGTGGAAGTGGAAGAAGTGGAATGGCTTCCGGCAAAAGACGGTGGCCGCCCCACCATGAAACCTACGGGTAAGAAAGAAGTCATTGAAGCCGATATGGTGCTGTTGGCTATGGGCTTCCTCAAACCGGAACAGCCGACATTTGCAGAGAATGTATTCGTGGCGGGAGATGCCGCCAATGGTGCAAGTCTCGTAGTACGTGCACTGGCTGACGGTCGCAAAGTAGCCCGGCGGATTGACCAATACTTCAACCGGTAGTTTTGCGGCAACGAAAAAAGTTTCAAAGAGGGATACCAAGAGTTTCAACGCATGAAACTTTCTGTCCCCCGGTGTGAAACGACTCGTTTCAACGCTTGAAACAATCCGTTCCAACGGACGAAACTGCCAGTCTCACCCGATACAACTAACATCATCCCGATATCAACTTCTAAAACAACTACAACCATGTGTGGAATAGCAGGTATTTTCAACATAAAATCCCAGACTCCGGAACTCAGGAGTAAAGCTTTAAAAATGGCACAGAAAATCCGCCATCGCGGACCGGACTGGAGCGGTATTTATGTAGGCGGCTCCGCAATCCTTGCACACGAGCGGCTTTCTATCGTCGACCCTCAATCGGGTGGGCAACCTCTGTACTCGCCCGACCGCAAGCAAATCCTTGCCGTCAACGGTGAGATATACAACCACCGCGATATCCGTGCACATTACGCCGGAAAGTACACCTTTCAGACGGGTTCGGACTGCGAAGTCATCCTCGCCCTCTACAAAGACAAGGGCATCAATTTCCTCGAAGAACTGAACGGTATCTTCGCCTTTGCCCTCTACGATGAAGAGACGGACGATTACCTCATAGCCCGCGACCCCATCGGAGTGATACCTTTATATATAGGCCGCGACAAGGAAGGCCGCATCTACTTCGGCAGCGAACTGAAAGCTCTCGAAGGCTTCTGCGACGAGTACGAGCCTTTCCTGCCCGGACACTATTACCGGGGACGTGAGGGTAAAATGCACCGCTGGTACACTCGCGACTGGATGCAATACCTTGCCGTAAAAGACAACTATCATACTGGTTACCCTGACGTCAATGCCACAACCTACCAAACTCAGGTTTCTGCCGTACATGATGCCCTCGAAGCCGCCGTACAGCGCCAACTTATGTCGGACGTACCTTACGGCGTGTTGTTGTCCGGCGGGCTGGACTCTTCCGTAATCTCGGCCATCGCCAAGAAATACGCCGGAAAACGTATTGAGACGGACAACAAGGCAGATGCGTGGTGGCCTCAACTCCACTCTTTTGCAGTAGGCTTGAAAGGTGCTCCCGACCTCATCAAAGCACGTGAAGTGGCGCAATACATCGGCACTATCCACCATGAAATAAACTACACCATTCAAGAAGGGCTGGACGCCATTCGCGATGTCATCTACTTCATCGAAACCTACGACGTAACCACTGTCCGCGCATCCACGCCCATGTACTTGCTGGCGCGTGTCATCAAGAGCATGGGCATCAAGATGGTACTTAGTGGTGAAGGTGCGGACGAAGTATTCGGCGGCTACCTCTACTTCCACAAAGCGCCCACACCACAAGCCTTCCATGAAGAAACAGTACGTAAGCTCTCCAAACTGTACCTTTACGATTGCCTGCGCGCCAACAAGAGTCTTGCCGCTTGGGGCGTGGAAGGACGTGTCCCGTTTCTCGACAAAGAATTTCTGGATGTAGCCATGCGACTGAATCCTGCCACGAAGATGTGTCCCGGAAAAGAAATTGAAAAGAAAGTGGTTCGCGAAGCCTTTGCGGATATGCTGCCCGAAAGCGTCGCATGGCGTCAGAAAGAACAATTTTCTGATGGTGTGGGTTACAGCTGGATTGATACGCTGAAAGCTGTCACTGCCGCTGCCGTCAGTGATGAACAGATGCGGAAAGCCTCCGAACGCTTCCCCGTAAACACACCGATGAACAAAGAGGAATACTACTACCGCACTATTTTCGAGGAGCACTTCCCCAGCGAGAGTGCCGCCCGCAGTGTACCCAGCGTACCGAGTGTAGCCTGTTCCACCGCCGAAGCATTGGCATGGGACGTCTCATTCCAAGGGAAAAACGACCCTAGCGGACGCGCCGTTGCCGGTGTGCACGAAGAAGCCTACAAGGACTGAACCTTAAAAAAAGTAACCACACGGCAAATGCAACGGATTTTTAATATACTTTCTGTTTCATATTCGTAAGCTTATGCTACCTTTGCGAAAGAACGATGAAAATAATTAATTCTAAAGCCCATGAAACTGAAAAGCCTTATTATCACTTCCGCCCTGCTACTTGCCGCTTGTGGCTATACACAGGCACAGTCCACCCAAGTCATTGCTCACCGCGGCTTCTGGAAAACAGACGGTTCGGCACAGAATTCCATTGCCGCACTGGTGAAAGCCGACTCCATAAATTGTTACGGTTCCGAGTTCGATGTATGGCTCACCGCCGACAACCAACTTGTAGTAAACCACGATAGCACTTTCAAGGGAGTGAATATGCAGAAATCCACCGCACAACAGTGTACCGCCGTCATACTGGACAACGGAGAGCAACTCCCCACCCTGCGGCAATACTTGGAGAAGGCTGGACAACTGAAAACGCGCCTTATTCTGGAACTGAAATCCCACAAGACACCCGAACAGGAAACACGTGCCGTAGAAAGTATCGTGAAGATGGTGAAAGACATGGGATTGGAGAACCGCATGGAATACATCGCTTTCTCGCGACACGCCACCAAAGAATTTATCCGTCTTACCCCCAAAGGAACTCCGGTATATTATCTGGAAGGCGACCTCTCTCCCAAAGAACTGAAAGAATGGGGATGCGCCGGACCCGACTATCACTTCAGCGTATTCAAAAGACATCCCGAATGGATTAAAGAGTCCCACGACTTGGGCATGAAAGTAAATGCTTGGACCATAAACGATGCCAAAGACATGAAGTGGTTGATTGACCACGGTGTGGATTTCATCACTACCAACGTCCCCGTAGAACTGCAAGAAATATTACAGTAAAAGCATCAGCTTACAATACATTTAGAAAGTTATTACAGACAAGCTGCTTCATTATGAAAACAATGAAGCAGCTTTTATATTTCAAAAAGGTAGTAATAAGCGAATAAAACAATCATTTTTATTATTTCCCCGCAAGAGTGCGAGAGCATTATATTACAATCTTTACGAATATAGCATCATATACTTTTAAATTGAAAGGGAAATCATATATATTTGCACTGAATGAAAGCAGGAATAGAAATAAATAGAAAACAGATATCAATATAGATAAAAATCATCCAAAACGTCGTATATTTGCATTGAAATAAGACAAAAGGATATAGTCAACTAACCAAGTAAGTACAAAATGACAAGAAGCATAAAGTTTACCAAGATGCATGGCGCAGGAAACGACTACATATATGTAGACACTACCCGCTATCCTATCGAGAACCCGGAGAAACTCTCGAAGAAATGGAGCGCACCGCATACGGGAATCGGCAGTGACGGTCTGGTACTTATAGGGTGCTCCGACAAAGCCGATTTCAGCATGCGCATTTTCAATGCGGACGGTTCGGAAGCCAAGATGTGCGGCAATGCCAGCCGGTGCATCGGCAAATACCTTTATGACTACAAGCTGACTTCCAAAACAGAAATCACACTCGATACCCTGTCCGGCATCAAGATTCTAAAACTACACGCGACAGGCGATAAAGTAGACACTGTAACCGTTGACATGGGTATTCCGTCTGACGAACCCGTGAACTATGACGGCAAGGGGAGCAAGCCGATGACAGAACATCCCATCGAAATAGACGGCATACGCTATACGGGTACTACCGTATCCATGGGAAACCCGCATCTGGTAATCTTCGTGAACGACATTACGAAGGTAGACCTCTCCTCTATCGGCCCCAAACTGGAGAATCACCCTCTCTTCCCCGACCGCACCAATGTGGAGTTTGCCCAAGTATTGGAAGAGGGAAAGATAAGGATGCGCGTATGGGAACGGGGTTCGGGCGTCACCCGAGCCTGTGGAACAGGAGCCTGTGCCACAGCCGTAGCCGCTTTCCTCACAGGACGTGCCGGAAGAAAATCAATCATCGGCATGGATGGAGGAACACTCACCATTGAATGGGATATAGCCACCAAGCACGTCTTTATGACGGGAGAGGCAACCAAGGTGTTCGAGGGAGAGATGGAGACGGATGAAGAATTATGAATGAATATACGCTTTTGTGCCACATGGCAATTCTTCATTATTAATTCATCATTATTAAATAATTAAACCAACAGAGATATGGCATTAGTTAATGAACATTTTTTGAAACTGTCCGGAAGTTACTTATTTTCGGACATAGCTAAAAAAATTAATACTTTCAGGATAACGCACCCTAAAAAAGAAGTCATCCGTCTGGGTATCGGAGACGTTACCCGTCCGCTGCCGCAAGTTTGCATCGAAGCGATGCACAAGGCAGTGGATGAGATGGCTGATGCCAAGACATTCCGCGGATACGGTCCTGAACAGGGTTATGACTTTCTGATTGATGCCGTTATCAAACACGATTACGCGACACGCGGCGTTCATTTCAGCCCACAAGAAATCTTCATCAACGACGGAGCCAAGAGCGATACGGGAAACATAGGCGACATACTCCGCCATGACAACAGTGTGGGAGTAACTGACCCTATCTACCCCGTCTACATTGACAGCAACGTAATGTGCGGACGCGCCGGCATATTGGAAAAAGACGGCAAATGGAGCAATGTAACCTATATGTCCTGTACGGCCGAAAACAACTTTATCCCCGAAATACCGGACAAACGTATCGACATCGTCTACCTCTGTTACCCCAACAATCCTACGGGTACTACCCTTACCAAACCCGAACTGAAAAAGTGGGTGGACTATGCCCTTGACAACGACACGCTTATCCTATTTGATGCCGCCTACGAGGCTTTCATCCAAGAGGACGATGTGCCCCACTCCATATACGAAATAAAAGGGGCGAAAAAATGCGCCATCGAGTTCCGCAGTTTCTCAAAGACAGCCGGATTTACAGGCGTACGCTGCGGCTACACCGTAGTACCGAAAGAACTGACCGCCGCTACGCTGGAAGGTGAACGTATCTCCCTCAACAAACTGTGGAACCGCCGCCAATGCACCAAGTTTAATGGTACAAGCTACATTACCCAGCGTGCCGCCGAAGCCATCTACACCGCAGAAGGCAGACGGCAGGTAAAAGAAACGATTGACTACTATATGAACAACGCCCGCACCATGAAAGAAGGACTGGAAACATCCGGGCTGGAAGTGTACGGCGGTGTGAACGCTCCATACATCTGGCTGAAAACCCCGAACGACATAAGCTCTTGGCGATTCTTCGAACAAATGTTGTACGAAGCCAATGTAGTGGGTACTCCGGGTGTAGGCTTCGGGCCAAGCGGTGAGGGATATATCCGCCTGACCGCTTTCGGCAAACACGAAGACTGTGTGGAAGCCATAAAACGCATCCGCAACTGGCTGAAATAAAAGTGAAGAATATAAACATCCTACTATTTAATAGTTCAAGCACAATACTATACTAACAGAACCGGACTGATCATCCGCAATTTTTCTAACTAAAAAGGTAAGAAGGTATGAAAACAAGAAACACAAAATTAGGAGTAATAGCAATAACGTTACTATCAGCTGCAATGCCTTTCACGGCAAAGGCACAGGACAAAGTAAAAGCATCCGTAGGCGCAGACATCGTAAGCGGCTACATCTGGCGCGGACAAGACGTGGGCGGTGTAAGCCTTCAACCCAACGCATCCATCGCCTATAAAGGTTTGTCTTTGGAAGCATGGGGATCGGTAGGTATTGAAAAGACAGATGCCGACGGTTACGATGCTAAAGAGTTCGACCTCACACTGGGCTACTCCACCGGTGGTTTTAGCGTATCAATTACTGATTATTGGTATAATACCGGAGCAGGTTACTTCCACTACGGTGCCCACAATACAACCCACCTGTACGAAGCCCAAGTGGGTTACGACTTCGGACCGGTAGCAGTAAACTGGTACACCAACTTTGCCGGAGACGACGGTGTCAAGGAGAATGGTGACAGAGCCTATTCATCCTATATTTCCATAGCCGCTCCGTTCAAATTGGGCGGACTTGACTGGACAGCCGAAGTAGGCGCCACTCCATGGGAAACGGACTTCTACGGAGCAAGCGGATTTGCCGTATGCGACGTCAGCCTCGGAGCTACAAAGGATATCAGGATAACCAATTCATTCTCCCTGCCACTCTTTGCCAAAGCTACTTGGAATCCCTGTTCGGAAAGAGCATACTTCGTAGTAGGATTAAGTTTTTAAGAACAATAAAACACTTAAGGTATGAAAAAGATTGAAGCTATCATCCGCAAAACCAAATTCGAGGAAGTGAAAGACTCACTCCTCGAAGCAGATATCGAATGGTTCTCTTATTACGATGTAAGAGGTATCGGAAAATCCAGACAAGCCCGTATTTACCGTGGTGTACTGTACGACACCAGTTCCATCGAACGTATCCTCATCTCTATCGTTGTACGCGATAAAAACGCAGAAAAGACAGTACAAGCTATCATCAAAGCCGCACAAACCGGCGAAATCGGCGACGGCCGCATCTTCGTCATCCCCATTGAAGACGCTATCCGCATCCGCACCGGAGAACGGGGTGACATTGCCCTCTATAATGCCGAACAGGAAAGATAACCGGCAGCACTCAACCCACAGGATTTTCATTGAGCGGCGTGCTCAGTGAAAAACAAAATACAAGTACAACTAAAAACCCAAAAGATTATGGACAAATATATGAAACGCAGTTTCACAAAACTGCGTACGGCCCTTGCTATACTCATAGCTTACTGCCTCACAACAGATATGTATGCACAAACCGCCGTAGCTGCGGATAGTGTGGCAACCGATACCGTCGCCCAGTTGGTTTCCGGTGTCAACACCGTCTGGATGTTACTTGCAGCCATGTTGGTATTCTTTATGCAACCGGGCTTCGCATTGGTGGAAGCCGGTTTCACCCGCACCAAGAACACCGCCAACATACTGATGAAAAACTTTGTGGACTTCATGTTCGGCTCACTTCTTTACTGGCTGGTAGGTTTCGGCATCATGTTCGGTTTAGGCGACTTCTTCGGAACTCCTCACCTCATGAGCCTGTTGTTCGATAGCAATGGCCTGCCCGACCCCGCTTCATTGCCTACCGAAGGTTTCCTCGTATTCCAAACCGTATTCTGCGCCACTTCCGCCACAATTGTTTCGGGAGCTATAGCGGAGCGTACAAAGTTTTCCATGTATCTGGTTTACACAATCTTCATCAGCGTACTGATTTATCCCGTTTCCGGGCACTGGACTTGGGGTGGTGGATGGCTGATGAACGGTGAAGCAGGTTCCTTCATGACGGAAACATTCGGAACTACCTTCCACGATTTCGCAGGTTCTACCATTGTACACTCCGTAGGCGGTTGGATTGCATTGGTAGGTGCAGCTATCCTCGGTCCGCGCATCGGCAAGTACGGCAAAGACGGCCGGTCAAAAGCCATCCCCGGACACAACCTCACCATTGCGGCACTGGGCGTGTTCATCCTATGGTTCGGATGGTTCGGTTTCAACCCCGGCTCTCAGTTGGCGGCAGCCACTACCGAGGATCAGGTAACTGTCTCGCTCGTATTCCTCAACACTAACTTGGCAGCTTGCGCTGGTGGTTTCTTTGCCCTGGCCGTCAGTTGGCTGAAATACGGCAAACCGTCCCTGTCACTCACGCTGAACGGTATTTTGGCGGGATTGGTAGGCATTACGGCAGGATGCGACGCCGTTGCTCCGCTGGGTGCGGTCATCATCGGCGCCATCTGTGGCGTACTGATGATATATGCCGTAGAATTCATTGACAAAGTACTGAAAATTGACGACCCCATAGGCGCATCTTCCGTACACGGCGTATGTGGTTTCACGGGAACGGTACTTACCGGACTGTTCTCTACCAGTGAAGGTCTGTTCTACGGTGCGGGTGCGGGCTTCCTCGGAGCACAGATATTCGGTGCGGTAATTGTCGGACTTTGGGCGGCAGGTATGGGCTTCATCATCTTCAAAGTACTCGACAAGATACACGGCTTGCGTGTTCCGGCTCGCGTGGAGGAAGAAGGACTTGACATCTACGAGCACGGAGAGTCCGCTTACAACTAAAACAAGTTTTTTTATTCTATCATATATTTATAAACCAACAATTACAATTCTAAGGTATTATGTCAAAATTGAGATTCAGAGTAGTAGAGACGGCGTTCAAGAAGAAACCCGTTGCAGTGGCAGTCCCGGCGGAACGTCCGTCGGAATACTTCGCCAAGTATGTATTCAACAAGGAAAAGATGTTCAGGTATCTGCCGAGCAAGGTATATGCCAAACTGATTGATGTAATTGACAACGGTGCGCCGCTGGACCGCAGTATTGCTGATGAAGTGGCGGCGGGAATGAAGAAATGGGCGCTTGAGATGGGAGCCACCCACTACACGCACTGGTTTCATCCGCTCACCGAAGGCACTGCCGAAAAACACGACGCTTTTGTGGAACACGACGGCAAGGGCGGCATGATGGAAGAATTCACAGGCAAGTTGCTTGTGCAGCAGGAACCGGACGCATCCAGCTTCCCCAACGGCGGTATCCGCAACACGTTCGAGGCACGCGGATATTCAGCATGGGACCCCTCTTCTCCCGCGTTCATAGTAGATGATACGCTCTGCATTCCTACCATCTTCATTGCCTACACGGGTGAATCTCTTGACTACAAAGCGCCGTTACTC
>ERZ773155.565-NODE-565-length-33315-cov-5.188605_pt1 | contig 33315 bp, 43 predicted proteins | sample MGYA00511262_ERZ773155 | MGnify/ENA primary metagenome ERZ773155 (study PRJEB29015, sample SAMEA2737828) | human gut metagenome | biome: human gut; feature: human-associated habitat; material: faeces | place: China | collected 2012 ... | reverse complement strand
GCACCTCGAAAAAAGTGCGGAGGTATATTTCGATTTGGGTTTTGGCTTGCCCCGGCCACTTAGTTCTCCATGCCTGTTTTCTTGCTCCTTTCCGGGCATGGGCTGGGGCAGGCGAAAACTCAGATCGAAGTATAAGAAAGGAAGCGCGATGAAGAAGAAGGTTCAGAAAACTCCACGAACCCCTGAAGAAGCTGAGCGAATGGCCATTGCTGCTGCGATGGATTATGCAACTCAGCAGATTCTGGACGGAACTGCGAGCAATTCTATGATCCTTCATTTCCTGAAGCTTGGTTCTAGTCGTGAACGATTGGAACAAGCACGACTCAACGCCGAAACGACACTGGCTAACGCCAAGGTGTCCGCACTTGAATCGGCTGCAAGGACCGAGGAGCTGGTGCAAGAGGCTCTGGCCGCCTTCAAGGTATATTCTGGAGATGACGATGCTCACTTATGATGAACTCTCACACCTACGCTCGTTCGAGGAACGCCTAGAGTATCTTTCGCTCGACGGCGCGTTTTTCGGAGAGACGTTCGGTGGTCATCGCTGGATGAACCAGAGTTTCTACCAAAGCGATATTTGGCGAGAAGCTCGGACCAAGGCAATCGCACGAGACCTCGGTTGCGACCTCGGCGTCGAAGGATATGAGATCTACGACGGCATCGTCGTGCATCATATCAATCCTCTGACGACTCGTCAATGTGAGGATTTCGATCCGTGTATGTGGGATCTGAACAATCTCATATGTGTGAGTCGAGATACTCATAATGCAATCCACTACGGAACGCCAGCGTTAGCCCTAGACGACTTCAATCCCCGAATGCCAGGGGATACGAAACTATGGTAGGGAGTATACATGACAATTATGGAAGATACAAAGACCTACCTAGGGTTGCCCGCTGATGACACTACGGGGTTTGAGCATGAGATAGCTGATGCTATCGACAACGCCTTAGCCACTGCAACTCAGCTCAATCGCGAGGTAGGAACTGTACAGTCGCATGACGATGCTTATCCGGCCACACCGCTTGGGCGTATCCTGCGACAGTATGTCAACTACTCAGTGAGGCTGACGTTTGACCCTCCTCAAACGTCGTTCGCCATCAAGGCGGTAGAGTCTCTGAAGCAAGAAGCAGAATGGAGGCTTACGATATCATGACCGAAGATGAACTCGCGCACTACGGCGTCCTCGGCATGAAGTGGGGAGTCCGAAAGAAGACTGAATCGTCTTCAGGCGGTGGTCTCCGCTCTGTCGAGGAGAAGCGCAAGATCGGCGAATCCATCAACGCCGAAGCGTTCAAGAAGGAACGCGCGAAGGCCGAGAAGGCTGCTGAGAAGGAACGCAAGAAGGCCGAGTCTGCTGCGAAGAAAGCTGCTAAGGCAGCGCTGTCCGCGGCAAAGAAGGCCGCTTCCGGAGCCAAGAAGGCGGCTAAGGCCGCTTCCCAGAAGCATGCTGCCAACAAGGCCCAGCGAGCTAAGGACGCTGCCGAACGAGCCCGTAAGAAGCTCGAGAACCAGAAGCTCAAGGAAGCACGTAAAGCTGAAGCTGATCGCAAGAAGAAGCAGAAGGAAGCCGAGCGTGCTGAGAAGAAGCGAGTTGCTGACGAGAAGAAGAGGCAGAAGGAAGAGGAGAAGCGCCAGAAGGAACTCGAAAAGAAGAAGGTCCCTAAGGGCGGCATTCCAAGCGAGCTTCGCAAGGAGAAGCCTCGCAACCTCTCCTCCACCGATCTGATCGAGCAGAACAAGCGACTTAACCTTGAGAAGCAGAACTACGAGCTCAAGGAGAAGCTCAAGGAGTACGAGAGTCAAAATAGGAGTGCTCTGTCTAAGATGGCAGACACTTTCGTTGACGAGGCTCGCGACAACCTGACTCGATACGCTGCTCGTACGGCCACTTCGATGCTGACTGCTGCACTCGACTCCAAGCTGAAAGGCACCGAGTACGAGGGCGTGGCTAAGATGGCCCGGGACTCCTTCAATCTCGACGCGATTCTCAAGAACGCAGTCAACAAGAAGAAGTAGGTATGGCTCTTTCAAACACTGCCACACCAAAGTACTATGGTCAATTTCGCGAGAAGGTTTTGGCCGGCGAAATCCCAGTGTCTCATACCATTGAGATGGAGATGAACCGGATCGATGATCTAATCGCGAACCCAAGGTACTACTACGACGACGGAGCTATCGACGGCTTCATCGCTTTCTGCGAGAATGAGATGACTCTCGTCGACGGTTCCGATCTCAAGCTTCTCGACTCGTTTAAGCTATGGGCCGAGTCGCTTCTCTCTTGGTTCTACTTTGAGAAAGTGACCAAGTTCGTTCCCGATGAAACGGGCCACAACGGACGATATGTACAGGTAGACGTCAAGCGACGCCTGGTGAACAAGCAGTACTTGATCGTTGCTCGAGGAGCTGCTAAGTCAATGTACATGGCGTTCATCCATGCGTACTTTCTTGTCATCGACCCGACAACTACTCACCAAATCGCTACCGCACCAACAATGCCACAGGCTGAGGAAACCTTGTCGCCGTTCAAGACTGCCATTACACGCAGTCGAGGACCGCTGTTTAAGTTCCTGTCTGCTGGCACAGTCCACGCGACAGTCGGCGCGAAAGCAAATCGATCGCTACTAACCCCGACTAAGAAGGGCATTGAAAACTTCTCAACTAACTCCCTTCTTGAAGTGCGACCGATGAACGTAGATAAGCTACAGGGTCTTCGGTCTAAGGTGAACACGATCGATGAGTGGTTGTCAGGCGATGTGAGGCAGAACGTCATCTCTGCTTTGGAACAGGGCGCGTCGAAACTCAATGACTGGGTCATCGTCGCGGTCTCGTCCGAAGGTACAGTCCGTAACGGCGTCGGAGATTCCATCAAAATGGAATTGCTTTCGATACTTAAGGGCGAGTACTACGATCCACATACGTCCATTTGGTATTACCGACTGGATGAAGTAGGCGAGGTTGCAGATCCCAACATGTGGGTCAAAGCGCAACCTAACCTCGGAAAGACTGTGTCTTACGACACATACCAACGAGATGTCAATCGAGCTGAGAATGTTCCTTCCGCGAGGAACGACATCTTGGCTAAGCGGTTTGGCATCCCGTGCGAGGGATACACGTACTTCTTCAAGTACGAAGAGACCATTCCTCACAACCCAAGAGAGTTCTGGCAGATGCCCTGTGCAATGGGCGCGGACCTATCGCAAGGTGATGACTTCTGTGCATTCACTTTTCTGTTCCCGCTGCCGACTGGTGATTTCGGTGTTAAGACTCGTGCGTACATCACGACACGAACCTTCGACAAATTGCCAGCAGCAGGACGAGCAAAATACGAATCCTTCATCCGAGAAGGCTCCCTCCAAGTGATGGACGGGACTATTCTCGACATGATTGAGGTCTATACCGATCTCGACGAATACATTCTCAGATCTGAGTATGATGTTCGAGCATTCGGTTATGACCCGTACAATGCTCGAGAGTTCGTGGAGCGCTGGGCGACTGATAACGGACCCTACGGGATCCATAAAGTCATCCAGGGCGCTCGTACAGAATCAGTACCTCTAGGTGAGCTCAAGAGCTTGGCCGAAGATCGTAGACTCATCTTCGATCAAGAGCTATTCTCATGGGCAATGGGCAACACCATCACTCTAGAAGACACGAACGGCAACCGGAAGATCTTGAAGAAACGAATGGATCTTAAGATCGACTCGGTCGCGGCTCTGATGGACGCTTGGGTGGCGTACAAGAATCAGTTAGACGACTTCTCATAACGAAAGGAGGGTATATGGGTATTATGTCGCGTCTTGCGAGGGCGTGGAATCTCTTCGCGCACGACAAGCAAGGCCGATACGCAGATCGAGTATACAGCGAATACCGGCCAAGTTACCGTTCAATCGGCAACACAAACCTTATCCAGACGCTGTATAATAAGATAGCCCTCGATGTCGCGAACACACCAATTCGTCACGTCAAGGTAGATCAAAATGGTAGGTACGACTCGGAAAAGAACACCAATCTCAACGAGTGCCTATCGTTGATGGCCAACATCGATCAGACATCAAACGCTCTCATCTACGAGCTGGTGTACACAATGCTCGAAACGGGCAGCGCTGCACTAGTTCCAGTAGATACAGACGTCGCTCTGAACGAAGAGGGGTCTTTCGACATCCTCTCCCTTCGAGTAGGTCGTGTCGTAAACTGGTACACTACTTCGGTTGATGTGGACATTTACAATGACAGAACCGGCCACCGCGAAACGATCAACGTTTCAAAGAACTCGGCGGCGATTGTGTATTCGCCATTGTATGACGTCACGTCTAGCAACAACTCGTTGGCTCATAGGCTCGCTCGAAAGCTCGACGCTCTAGACGCCATCGACAACAGTGCTCTGGGTAAGAAGTTGGATCTCATCATTCAGCTTCCGTACTCGGTCCGCGGAGAGTTGCGACAGCAGCAGGCTGAAAGTCGTCGAGAGGCAATTGAAGCACAGCTTCGTAACTCGGAGATCGGTGTGGCCTATGTCGACGGAGCCGAGAAGATCACTCAGCTAAATCGTCCCGTTGAGAACAACTTGCTCGACCAGGTCAAATACCTGTCGGAGCAGCTGTACAACGCACTTGGCTTCACCGAAGCAGTGTTCAACGGAACGGCAGATGCAGAGACCAATCTCTCGTACTACAACCGAACTGTGAAGCCGATTCTCGACACAATCACCAAATCCGCGACAATGGTCTTCTTGACGAAGACTGCTCGCTCGCAAGGCCAACGAATCATCTACGTGAGGGATCCTTTCGCAGCGACTTCGCTCGACAGCATCGCGTCGATGGCTCAGACATTCATTACTAACCAGGTGATGACGCCGAACGAGATTCGATCCATCATCGGTCTTCCTCAATCGACCGATCCCAAGGCGGATCAGTTGGCCAACCCCTACACGTCGTCGGCAAACGCCGATGCACGCACAACTTCGGATTCGGAGGTTTAAAAATGGCAGAACCTGACAAGGTTGCCGACTTCGATGGCTGGGCCACTGTCGCCAGTGTCAAGTGCACTGACGGTCGAGTTATCAGTCATCGCGCATTTGACCAGAATGATGGGGCAGTTGTGCCTCTCGTCTGGCAGCATGGACATGACAATGTCACAAACGTGCTTGGCCACGCTCAGTTGGAGAAGCGACCTGAGGGTGTTTATGCCTATGGATTCTTCAATGGAAGCCAGCAGGCGGAGCACGCACGCGAACTGATCGAACACGGCGACATTAACGCTATGTCGATCTTTGCAAACCAGCTTCGCCAGAAGGGCAATATTGTCGAACACGGCAACATTGTCGAGGTTTCCCTCGTTCTTCGAGGTGCCAACCCGAAGGCAACCATCAAGAACGTCTCGATGGCCCATGCCGATGGCGAAGGCTACAGCGCGATCATCAAAATGGGTGACGGCGACGCCGTTCACGAGGATTCTGACGAGGGCGCTAACGATCATACCGATGAGGACACTGAATCTTCGGACGATGATCGTACCATCGGTGAGATTCTTTCGACTCTCACTGATGAACAAATGGAGGCGGTCGAGTATCTGATCGCCGCAGCCATCGACGGGGAGTCTGACGACTCCGAAGACCCTGACGAAACCAACGAAGAGGAAAACATGAAGCACAACATCTTCGAGGCAGACTCCGACCAGGCTGCCAACGACACACTGTCCCACGCTGATTTCGCGGCTATCGTTGAGCGTGCCAAGACGAACGGCACCACCCTTAACGAGGAGCTGCGCCATGCGGATTATGGTATCGAGAACATTGGGTATCTCTTCCCTGACGCCAAGAACGTCACGAACGAGCCCATCACTCTCGACCGTGATCAGTCGTGGGTCGGAACCGTGATGAACGGAACCAAGCACTCCCCCTTCTCCCGCATAAAGTCGATCTTCGCGGACATCCGTGACGACAAGGCAAGGGCAAAGGGTTACGCAATCAAGGCGCGCAAGAAGACCGATGAGGTCATCAAGCTCCTGATGCGAACCACCTCCCCCACAACCATTTACAAGAAGCAGCGCCTCGACCGGGATGACATTGTCGACATTACGGACTTCAATGTTGTCTCCTGGCTCAAGTCTGAGATGCGTGGCAAGCTGAACGAGGAAATTGCGCGCGCGATCCTTATCGGCGACGGTCGTTCTGAGACCGATCCGGACAAGGTGAACGAGGAGGCCATTCGTCCCATTCTCAAGGAGAATGACCTCTACGCGATTCACAAGGTTCTCGAGCATACCACGACCGACGACACTCTGGTCGACGACATCGTCCTGGCTTCTGCCGACCTGGAGGGCTCCGGCTCTCCGGCGCTGTTCATCGACAAGAAGCGTCTTGTTGGTCTTCTCCTCCAGAAGGACAAGAACGGTCGTCGCATCTATGAGACCGAGGCTTCCCTCGCGGCTGCCATGGGCGTCTCGAAGATCGTCACGGTGCCGCAGATGAACGGCTTTGTGCACGACGTCAAGGGCGTTCAGTGCGATCTGCTTGCGATCGTAGTCGACCTTCGCGATTACACTATCGGTTCCAATGCTGGCGCCGAGCTGGGTATGGCCGAGACGTTCGATCTCGATTTCAACCAGTACAAGTATTTGATGGAAACCCATCTGTCAGGCTCCCTGACAGCTCCGTACTCCGCGCTGACGATCTCCCGCAAGAAGGCCTGAGGTCGTGTCTCGTTTTAGTGGCAAGCTTGGGTTTGTCATGACCCGTGAGACGGAGGAAGGCGTTTGGCTCGAGGACAAAATTGAGATTCCTGCCAAGGGGACTATTCGTAGTCTCTACGTCCGGAACGACAATAGCTCTTCGGCCAACACCAACCTCCGTCTCACGAACGAGGTCAGCATCCTTCTAGACTCGAAGATCCAGACATACTTGGAGACACTCAAGTATGTCATCTGGAAAGGGTCAAAATGGGAGGTACAGTCGATCGGGGTGAACTATCCCCGTCTGACGATCAATCTGGGAGGTCTGTATGCGCACGTATAGAGATCTCCTACACCTTCTCCAGAAGGCGGTGGATCACAACCGTGTCTACTTCCAGCCTCCTGAGAATCTTAAGATCGGGTATCCTGCGGTCATCTTTCACCTTTCGAAGGTCAAACTTGATCATGCGGATGACGTGCCTTACAAGGGCGCTCGCGAATACTCGATCACACTCATCACTAAGGAACCAGAGCCTGATGTTCTTGACGAGATTCTCAAGATTCCTTACACGACTCTGGACACCACATACATCGCAGACGGAATGAACCATTTCGTCTTCACGACTTACATTTAGGAGTCAAAATGGCACAGATCAAGTGGGATGAAGAAGGTCAGCACCTGTATCACACTGGTGTCAGTAAGGGCGTTCTGTTCCCCTTCGACACGACCACAAACCGCTACGGCACCGGCGTTCCGTGGAATGGTCTTAAGACCGTCACGGAGACCCCGGAAGGTGACGAGAACTCGGACATCTACGCTGACAACATCAAGTACCTGACGCTGCGAAGTGCGCCGTCCTTCAAGTTCACGATCGAGGCTTACACCTATCCTGACGAATTCGCTGTCTGCGACGGTACCGCACAGCTCGTCAAGGGTGTTTCTCTCGGTCAGCAGCCGCGTAACAGCTTCGCGTTCTCCTATTGCTCGAAGCTGGGTAACGACACGAAGGGCGATGCATACGGTGAGCTCCTGCACATCATTTATGGCGCGTCGGCAGCTCCTTCGGAGCGTGCGTACAACACGGTCTCCGATTCGCCTGAGGCTATCTCCTTCTCGTGGGAGTGCTCGACGATCCCGGTCCAGCTCGACGGCTTCCAGCCCGTGTCGATCGTGACCATCGACTCGTCCAAGCTCGAGACCGCGAAGTACAAGAAGCTCACCGACAAGCTGTACGGTGTCGCCGCTGGCGGCGCTGGTACTCCGACCCTGGTGATGCCTAACGAGCTCCGTACCTTGCTGGCGTGATCTCGTTAAAGCTGGACCTTCCTGGGGAGGAGCGGTTTGACGAGCGAACTAATACGTTCGTTACACTCGAGTCATGTACACTTACTCTAACGCATTCACTGTCTGCGGTGGCTGAGTGGGAATCGGTCTACAAGAGATCGTTCCTGGAAACCCCACCACAGACTGGCGAAGAGTTGGTGTACTACATTCAGTGTATGTCAGACCAGCCCCTCCCCAGCGGGTTCGTGAAGCGACTGGACCAAAACGTTCAAGTCAAAATAGCAGAGTATTTGCAGGATACCGCATCAGCGACTGTCTTGATGAATCCACCATCGAATGGCGGCCCAAGGGATACTATGACTAGTGAACTAATTTACTGGTACATGACTCAACTGGGTATCCCTTTTGAGTGCGACAAGTGGAACTTGAATCGGCTATTAACGCTGATTCGCCTCTCGGCCGCCAAACAGAACAACAGTAAGCCGGACGCTAGGGCCTCTGCGACCCAACGCGCGGCTTTGAACCAGGCTCGTAGAGCCAGAACAGGGAGTAGAGGATGATTCCTAGAAACGCTCAGGTTCCTCCGGGGAAGGACCCCCATGAGGATGCACGCCGCAAGATCTTCGAAGGAAAGGTGTCTTGATGAGCAAGATCGACGACGTTCTTAACCACGCAGCATATCGTATCGGCTACTACGCACCCGACGACCCGGAACCCGGCTCTGAGGCTGGCCGCTACTGTGCCGAGAAGATGAACCAGCCGTGGCTGGCAGGACCCTCGGACCAGATCTACTGGTGTATGTGCTTCGTCTCCATGTGTTTCGACATGGCCGGCGAGATCGATGCTATCGGTGGCTTCTCTTACAATACGGATGTCACCAAGCGCCGCATGAACCAGGTCCCGCTCGAGGACGCGCAGCGTGGCGATGTCGTGCTGTTTGACTGGGATTCAGATGGTTTCACCGACCATGTCGGTATCGTCGAATCGAATCTCGGTAACGGCTGGCTTCAGACCATTGAGGGCAACACCTCTAGCTCTAACGCTGGCTCTCAGTCGGCCGGCAACGGCGTCTGGCGCCGCCAGCGCTCCTGGGACATCGACTGCGTGCTCCGTCCCAACTGGTCTGACGAAGAATCTGAGGACTCTTCCAATGGCACCAACTCGATGACCGACGCTTGGTGGGGGCGCGCGACTACGTACGCGCTCCAGGCCTCACTTTATACACCTGCCGACGGCATCATCTCTGGTCAGGATCCTGATGTCGAAGATGTTGTCACACGAGCCGGCACTGGTTGGGAGACCGACGTCGATGCTGAGGGTTCTCAGGTCATCGAGGCTCTTCAGGAGAGACTCGGCGTCGAGGCAGATGGTCTAATTGGGCCCGATACAGTCACCGCTCTCCAGAAGCATCTCAAGAACCGAGGTCACGATCTCGAAATCGACGGCATTGCTGGCTACCGCACCGTCGAATGTCTCCAGTATGAGCTGACCAACGGCACGCTCTGGCATTGATCAAGAAAGGAGGGCCGTCATGATCGAGATGAAGTTCGACGCTGACTTTGACATGTCAAAATGGTTGTCAAGAGTTAAGAACAAGAACCTTCGTGATGTGCTGGCAACCGCTGGTACTCGCGGCGTGGCGGCCCTCCGGGCCAATACACCCGTTGGAACCGGGAAGACTGCCCGATCGTGGGAGTACAAGATCAAGCAGACCAAGCGAGGCGTTAAGATCGTTTGGTACAACACTAACATCGTGTCTAAAGTCCCCATTGCGATCATCCTGCAATACGGGCATGGCACGCGACAGGGCGGATACGTCCAGGGTCGAGATTACATTAACCCTGCGATGAAGCCCATATTTGACGAAATCGACCGAATGGTTGGGAGGGCCCTCAATGGGTAAGTCTATCGAAAACAAGGTCGTGTCTCTCGAGCTTGACGATTCGAAGTTCACCAGCCGCGTTGATGGCGTTCTCCGTAACGTCGATCGACTCAAGTCTGGAATGAACTTCAAGCAGTCGACTGACGGCCTCGACAACGTCGGAAAGGCTGCCCAGGACGCTTCCAAGCAAATGGGCGGTATCGCGGACGGTGTTAAGAACGTTAATACGTCAATCGTCCATAACTCTACGACCGCAGCGGCTGCCACATCGAATGTCGGCGCTGCCGCAAAGATTTCGTCGAGTAGCTTTTCTATGCTTGCCGGTGCCGCATCAGTGGCTATGGGTAACATCGCTTCCAAAGCCTTGATGGCCGGGGGGTCGGTTCTGTCTTCGTTCACATTCGGCCCCATCTTGGATGGTTTCCGTGAATACGAGAACCAGCTTAATGCGGTTCAGACCATTCAGGCGAATACCTTCTCTAAAGGTGAGACCACAGCAACGATCAACGCAGCCCTTGACGAGCTGAACCAGTACGCGGACCGAACGATCTACTCGTTCACCGAAATGACGCGCAACATCGGTATGTTCACGTCAGCAGGTGTTGGTCTGAAGGACTCGGTCGCAGCGATCAAGGGTCTGTCGAATGTCGCAGCTATGTCCGGCTCGTCTTCCGAGCAGGCAGCGACCGCGATGTACCAGCTGTCACAGGCTCTGTCGACGGGCGTCGTGAAGCTTCAGGACTGGAACTCGATCGTTAATGCCGGCATGGGCGGCGAGCAGTTCCAGGAAGCCCTGAAGCGGACCGCTCGAACCTACGGTGTCGAAGTCGACAAGATGATCGACAAGGCTGGTAGCTTCCGAAACTCGCTTTCGAGTGGTTGGCTGACGTCGGAGATCATGATCGAGACTCTGACGCAGTACACTGGCGATTTGTCTCGTGAGCAGCTGCTCAACGCTGGTTACACGGAGCAACAGGCTGACGAAATCATGCGCCTTGCCGCAACAGCGAACGACGCAGCGACCAAGGTCAAGACTTTCTCGCAGCTGATCGACACGACAGCTGAAGCACTTGGCTCTGGATGGGCTTCCATCTTCCGAACGATCTTCGGTGATTTCGAGAAGGCCCGCGAACTGTGGACGGCAGTCTCCGACGAGGTCAACGGCGGCATTGGAACCTTCTTCGACGCCATCCAAGGTATCCTCGATCGTTGGAATCAGCTCGGTGGATGGTACGAGTGGTGGTACGGGATCGGCGATCTCTGGACCGCTATCTCTAAGCCACTCAAGGCCATCGGCGAGGGTTTCTTCAGCGCGTTCCAAGGCGACGGAGGTAAGGCTCTCTACGATTTCAGCTACTACTTCCGGCATTCGATTAGCCAGTGGTTGATCATGTCTGATGACTTCGCCAACAACCTCGGCAAAGTCTTCAAAATGGTAGGACAAGTCGTCTCGCCGATTCTTGAAGTTCTGATCGGGGTCGGATCTGCATTCGTACAGATTGCGGTAGCCGCCTTTAAGTTGGGATTCATCCTTGCGAGCACCATCATCAAACCGATTATCCTAGTCGCAGCTAAGATCGGAGATCTCGTCTCGGTCTTTAGTGACTGGCTCGGACAGATGCTCGGCGGAACCGACATCCTCGGAGGGGTTTCGAAGGTCCTCGACTGGATTGTCGATAAGTTCCAGAAGCTTGCCGACTGGATGTACCAGCTTGCCGATGTTACGATCACGCCGGTGTTTGATGGTTTGAAGGTTGTCCTCGAGGCCGTTCTCAAGCCTCTTGGCGAATTCATCGAGACCATCAAAACTGCAGTCTCGAACGTATTCAAGCCTTTCGGCGACGCCATCTCGAATGTGTTCGGTTCGATCTTCGGTTTTGCAACCGGAGCTGAGGGCCCGTTCGAGAAGATCAAGAACATCTTCGGCGGATTCGGGTCTTCGTTCCTTGAGAACATGACCAAGCTGTCAGAAACTATCGGACCTAAGTGGTCTGAGAAGGTCAAGGCTTTCTCGGATTCAATTCTTCCGATCAGCGAAACCATTGGCAAGCACCTTGGTGGAGCTGTCGAGAGTGCTGGCAAGGGGATCAAGAAGTTCTGGGACGATGCGTCTCCTCGAATGGCTGAGGCTTGGGCCGACGCCACCAAGCGGATGAAAGACTCCGTCTCAGGAGTCGGCAAGGCCTTCGGTCGCGCAGGTGACACCATCTCCAAGACGTTTGCGCCCCAGGTGCAGGCGATCAAGGATTTTGGTAAAGCTCTCGGAGATGTCTTCAGCAACCTCGGGGAACATCTAGACAACAACACCTTCTTGTCGTCGATCGCTGACAGCTTCAAGAACATGATGAAGTCGTTCGGGCCTTTCGGGACCCTCGTTAACGGCGTCATCGATCTGTTCGGAAAGCTTGGCGACCTAACGAAGAATATCTTTGGTGGCTTTGGTGACGAGGCGGACGGCGCCGCTAGTGGTCTATCTACCTTCGGGAAGGCGGCCTCTGACGCGTTCGACACTCTCGGAGCAGTCGGTGGATTCATCTACACGGCAGCAATGGGCATCGTCGAATTCTGCTCCTCGGTTGTCGAGGCGATTGCAAACCTGATAGATTGGTTGACCAAGGGTATCGACAACATTAAGAAGTTCGGTTCTGAGTCTCAGGCGTTCAACTCCTTCAAGAAGAACATCGGTGACGCCTTTAGCAATGCTGGCAAGATGATCCAGACCTTCTGGCAGAATCTCGGTTCTAGCCTCAAGGATCTGTCGATCTCGGATCTGCTGTCGGGAATCCTTCTCGGCGGTGGTCTGGGTGCTGGATTCAAAACTCTTCAGACGATGCTCGAAGGTTTCCGGAAGTCTACCGACTCGTTCAGCGGAATGTTTGACAAGTTCGGCAAGATCGGCGATTCGATTAGCGGTGTGTTCAATGCCCTAACCGATTCTCTGAAGGCGATGCAGGACGTTATTAAGGCTAAGGCTCTGCGCGAGATTGCGATCTCCGTGGGTATTCTGGCCGGCTCGCTGTTCCTGCTTGCAATGATCCCGACGGCTAGGCTGATCCAAGGTGCTCTCGCCATCGGCGTTCTCACCAAGGTTCTGCTTATCGCTCTCACTCAGATCTCTGAGATGAAGATCGACAAGAAGCAGCTTGGTGCTGTTATTGGCGCTTTCATGTCTCTGTCGATTGCACTGTTGCTGATGTCAATCTCAGTGGCTATCCTCGGATCTATGAAGTTGTCAACTGTTGCGCAGGGTATCGGCGCCGTTATGGTGTTGGTATTCGGCATGACAATGGCGGCAAAGCTTCTGGCCAAGGATAGCGCGACGATGATCAAGGGCGTTGGCTCCATGATAGCTATGGCGATTGCGATCAACATGCTCGTGATCCCGATTATCGCGCTTGGGCTGCTCCCACTAAAGGTCATTGCCCAGGGTATTATCGCGGTGGGCGTATTGATGGGAATCCTGGTTGGCTTCGTTCTTCTAATGAACAAGGCATCCGGAGATCTCGGCAAAATGGCAGCCATTTCGCTCATGATTCTTGCGTTTGCATTCTCAGTCAACATTCTCGTGGGAGCAGTCGCCATTCTGGGTTACATGGATACAGTCAAAATGGTCCAAGGTCTGGTCGGTCTAGCGGCAATCGTGTTGCTTCTAGTAGCAGTCGCGAATCTGATGCCTCCAACGGCTATTGTCGGGGCCGGATCTCTGCTCCTCACCGCTATCGCATTGAATGTCGCGGCAGGGGCAGTGGCTCGACTCGGCGAGTACAGCTGGGGCGACATACTTTCATCGGTTGGTAAGATGTTGCTCGTCGTCGGCGCACTTGTCGCCGTATCGTTCGCAGCTCAGGGAGCTATAGTTGGTGTCGCAGCATTGACATTGCTTTCGTTCGCGCTAAGCATGTTTGTCGACGCACTGTCTTCGGCTGCGGGCCTTAGTTGGGACGCCCTTTCCAACGGCCTTTGGGCTATTGGTATTGGTCTCGGCGTGCTGATCGCGGCGGGGTACCTTGCTATCGGCGCGGCCCCGGGTCTAATCGCCTTGGCAGTAGCCATCGGCGTACTCGGTCTGGTCATCATCGGAATCCTGGGGGCGTTCACGCTTCTGGCGATTGTCTTCACTGCATTCTTGGCGCTTGCCGCTTCGGCGGGCCCGGCTATCGCGGCGGGTCTTGTCGCGGTTGCATCTGGTATCGGCGCGGCGGCAGCGATTATCGCAGCGGCAGCTCCGGCAATCCAGGCGGCTCTCATTGGAGTGTTTACGGCGGTCGAGAATTCGGCACCCGCAATGTCTAGAGCTCTCGGGGCGTTTGTCGCGGCATTCGGTCCGGCCGTGAACGAGCTGGTTATCCTGGCAGGGGTTGCTATTAGGCAGTTCATCAGCCAGGCGTACCAGACGGTGAAGCAGAAGATGCCCGAGTTGGTCCAAATCTGGACCATCTTTATCTCAGGTATGCTCGAAACTCTTCGCAACGTCTGGCCTGAGGTTCTAAAGACGGTCATTGACCTTATTTACCAGTTGGTCATGGCTATCGTCGAGAACCTTCCTAAGTTCAGAGACGCGTATGTGGCTCTACTGACTGAATGGATCGCGACAGTCAAGGCATGCGTTCCGTTGATGGTTGAGGCACTACTCACACTGCTTCAGTCTCTGATTGACGGAATCACTGCCAAGATTCCCGAGCTGGCTACGTCGGGTGCGAACCTTATCGCGGCGATGATCAATGGTATGGCCTCACAGGCTGTAACAATTATCAACGCTGCATGGGATGCAGTCATTACGTTCATCAATGGCTTTGCTGACGCGATTGATCAGAAGGGACCTGAGCTCCAAGCTGCGGTCAACAAACTGATCAAGGCGATCGTCAACTTCATCAAGAACGGTCTGACCGGCATGGCCAACACCTTCGCTCCACATGCGGCGACCATCGGCCGCAACATCATCAACGGTGTTGTCAACGGTGTCGCTAGCGTTGCCGGCAACCTGTACAACAAGATGCGCAATGTCGCCTCGAGTGCTCTTAGCTCGTTTAAGAGTACTCTTGGTATCCACTCGCCTTCGCGTGTATTCGCGACCGCGGCTGGGTTCATCGTGGCAGGTATTGTCCAGGGTATCGACAAGAACCAGAACAAGGCGGTCTCCGCTATGTCTGGTCTCGGCGATGACATGGTTAACGCCATGGCAAACCTGGATACCGACTGGAATCCTGTGATCAAGCCGACTGTCGACCTCTCTGAGGTTAACGGTCTGCAGAATCTCACGATGAACGACCTAAGCGCGAATGTTGTCGCTTCGTCGGTTCAAAATGGGAGTCAAGTCCAGCAGGAACTCCGCGAACTCCGCAAGGAACTCCAGACGCAGAAGCCGATGGTCTTCAACCAGTACAATGAATCACCAAAGGCGCTCGATCTAGTTGATCTCTACCGTCAGACTGAGCGCCAACTTGAGCGAATGAAGAGGATGTAATCCAAATGCCATACACAAAGGTTCGAATCCTAACCGGCACTGGGTTGGAATTACCTCTGTATTTGGATCGTATAGACCGGGGGTGGGCCGCACAGATCTTAAATGGATCCTTTGGCCCTAACAGGGAATACAATTTCACAGGAAATGTAGTTACGTCGATGACTGAAAAACAGATCGACATCAACATGCGTCTGACGCCTGCTGTACCCACCCCCGAACGATCCGCTAGGTATTTTCTCAACTACCTTTCATCTAAGGATATCTCTACTGTCGAACTTACAGACCCGTCGCTAATAGTTCCGATGGTCAAATACAAGCCGAACGAGACAACGACATATACTAAGCCGACTGTAACTTTCGGTAGAGTCTCGCCGTTCACGCAGTCCTGTGTGATTCGCGAACTTAAGTATAACTATTCAGAATCACCGGCGACTATCGAATTCACCATTTCTACAAAGCTGCCGATCATGTATGGCTATTCGTTTACGCTGTACGTGGGACTTGGCAATCAGAATTGGAACCAGGCACTGTCCGATATCATTTCGACAATCCAAACGATTGCTCCGCAAATCGGACCGGTTGATATCCGCGAACTACAGCTATCGTTGCCCGCTATCGGAAACCAAAAATACCGAATTTTCGACGGTGATATGGACATGTTCGCGGCTATGCTTCAGGGCAACTCGTCTAGTAACCCCGGTGTATTCACGATGAACGGCCTAATCGACGGAACTCGACGTTTCAGTATCGCTGGCGGGTACGATGCGAACGCAGCAGCGTGCTATGCATACGAATCGTATCCAGCCTTCGATATTAGGAACATGTCGTCTTGGTTGAGATATCTTAGGGAGCCTCCGAAGATTAGTCTCGACGGAATTGGTTCGGGATATTGTAAGTTAGGCATGGTCATGGCCAGAAAGAATCTTTAACGATGCCGAATGTTGTTCAAGTACTCAACGGAAAATCGATGGGAACGTTTTCAACGATTCCAGTTTTCGACACATTGATCAAAGAGGGACTATATACTGCGTCGATGACGTTTCGGTGCAAGGGGTCGTTCCCATATCCTCCCGGAACGGTTGCGTGTTGTTTCGGGGCGACGACAACTCCATTCGTCGTAGAGGAAATATCATACGAGTCGCATGGTATTAGCGAAGTTCGATGCATCTCCGTTTGGGAACTGCTAAAACGTCGAAACAAATGCGGATCGTATGAGAATCTATATCCGAGTACGTTTTCTCCCATTGGGATTTTTAAGCGTTTGCTGGATGATATAAATAAAGACGCGAATCGATGGTTTGTGTATTGGCTTAGGGCTTCGGTTCCAAATGACCTTACCAGTTACGAGGATAAATTTGACCCATCGACGAGTATATACGATGATATGTATAATGCCGCATTGTACAATCAATTGTATTTCACTTCGGGTATTACCGTTACTAACGGTAACTACAATAATTTGGATATCACTCTGTACGCCAAGTCATTGAACGAAACCCAAAACATTGTCGATCTAGGACCCCTAGATTCCGTATCGTCTAGACTTACTAGACGACTCCCGGGAGCCCCGACCCATTGGTACATCGGAAAAACCAGCGATTACGGCCGATGGAAGATGGCATCGCGCGGGCGTATTCGTACATGGTACGAAAACCGTCCCTACATGCAAAACACGACCGACTGGCAAGGTGTGTATCGATTCGAATCTGGCGTGGCCGGCGGTGATGATCGTGAATGGGGTCAGACCACCGAAGAAATTCGATGTGAACCACTTAGGTCAGTAGTGGTCGACATCGATGAAGTTCAGTCGGAACGCTTCTATAATCTTCCAATCGGACGACCAGTCTCGGCGACAATCATGGATGTCATGTTCACAGGATACGTCATCGAGAGAACTGTTAGCGGTGGCGACCTCACAACATACTCTATCAAGATCCAACCGGATCGATTCTACAAATACGGAGAGGAGGTCACCGATAAGTGGATCTGACCAAAATCGCAGAATTCTCTAGCCCGCTGCTTTCAGCGCTTCTTGGAGGTTCTGGCTTGTGGGCTTTTGTGAAGGCCAAGACAGATCGCAATGCCACAGAAGATGAGCTCCTCCTCGTGCTCGTTCGCGCTCGAATCATCGAGGAAGGCGAACGGTACCTTGAGCGAGGTTATATTCTGTCGGGCGAATACGCTGACTTCTACGAAGAGCTGTACAAGCCATACAAGGACATGGGTGGCAACGGGCTGGCCCAACATATTTTCGAGCGAATCGAAAAGTTGCCAATGCTACCAGACGGTAGCGAAGGGAGGAAGAAATCATGACCAACAAGACATACGACATCCTCAAGTATGTCGCACTTCTCATTATGCCGGCACTCGCGACATTCGTGAATGCTGTCGGAATCGTGTGGGGCATCCCTCACACGAACGAGGTGACGGCAACGCTCACCGCATTCGGCGTGTTCCTGGGCGCGGCCCTGGGTATCTCGTCCAAGAACTACGAGCCCGAGACACACGGGAACCTCGTGGTGACGAAGCATGACGACGTTTATGCTGACTTTGCATCTGAGCCGACGAACCTCAAGGACGGTGACACCATCGTCCTGAAGGTCACGAAGCCCGACGCATAAAAAGCTCCCGACATAGTGAGTACTACCCACTCTACACGAAAGGACTCGCTATGTCTAACGTCGAACGCCTCTACGAACCCGAGGACCTCGAGAACGAGGTGCTTAACTGGCTCGGTGGAGAGGACCCGTCGACCGACGAGTACACCACTGCTGTTGGTAACCTCGAACGACTGCACAAGCTCGCTAAGGACTCTGACCTTAAGGAGAAGCTTATGCCTTCGTCCGAGACAATTGCCAACGGCGTGGTGTACTTGCTCGGTCTGTTTGCGGTCCTCAACTACGAGCAGACCCACGTTCTTGCCTCGAAGGCATTTTCGATGTTGAAGCTCCGCAAGTAGAGCTCAACTCAAGAAACCTATGATCTCTGAAAACCAGGGATTATAGGTTTTTTCGGTAAGTTTTACGCGGCGAATAGTGAGAACTATTCAACCTTTGAAAGGACCCATCATGTTCCAGTTCGCACTCAACGTCGCTAACGTATACGCCCTTATTGGCACGCTAATCGTGCCTGCCTGGGCGATCTTCCTGACTGGAGTTGCCGGATACATCACCTTTTCAGACAATTGAATCTCTAGATCCTATAACCCCTAACACGGGTTATAGGCTTTGAGCACAAATTTTGCGCGGCGAATAATGAGAACTATCAACCCTCTTTGAAAGGAACCATCATGTTCACCATCATCGATATCGTCATTCTCGCCGCTCTTGCCCTCTCTTTCCTCGGCAACCTTTGGCTCGCTTTTAGCGCTGACCGCTACGAGACCCACCTCAAGAAGGTGGCTGACTCGTACAGCCGCGCATACCGCGACCTTGCTGCCGGAGCTAAGAAGGAAGACGTCTTTGACGCTCTCATGCGTGACCTTGATCACGACCTCAACAACTGATCCCTCAACCCTATAACCCCTAACACGGGTTATAGGCTTTTGGCGCACGTTTTACGCAGCGAATAATGAGAACTATCAACCCTCTTTGAAAGGCCCACTCTCATGTCGAAGTACGCTTACTCTTTCGTTGCTGCTGCTACCCTCGCTATTGCTGCACCTGTATTCTACAACCTCGGCCGGATGGAACGCACTGCTTTCTACAGCAAGCTGTTCAACTACTCCTGCTACGGTAAGAACGAGATGCTCCGCAAGCTCTGTGTGGAAGTCATCAACAAGGATTTCAAGATCCGACTCAACACCCCTGACATCGAAGAAAACTGAACCCTCAACCCTATAACCCCTAACACGGGTTATAGGCTTTGGCGCATGTTTTACGCGGCGAATAATGAGAACTAACCCTCAAGAAAGGACCCTGCCCATGTCTACCAAGATCTCTGTCCCCCAGGCCGTTGCTGGCGCATTTGCCATCTTCTGCATCTCCTTCTCCATTGGCGCTAAGCTCCAGACGAAGTACCTCCGGTACCTCCTCAAGATCACTAGCACCTCCGAAGACGTGCAGAAGCAGAAACTCGCCGCTCGCCTTGTGCACAAGAGCTTGAACCTTAAGTTCGCACCCTACGACGAGGAAAAGTAACCTCTCACCTATAACCCCTAACACGGGTTATAGGCTTTGACACACGAAAAGGAGTATACCATGGAAGCCCTACTCGCTTCGGTTATCATGATCATGATCATGTGCGTACCAATGCTCATCATGGGCGTCCTAGCCCTCATCGCCGAGTATACGAGAAACCCAGTGATCGAGCTCGTCGAAGAGCTGCGCAAAAAACACCACGATAGTAATGAGAACTAACCACTCAAGAAAGGAACTCACCATGTCCAACTCGAACGAACTCGAAGAGACCACCCCGAAGACCCCTCTTTCTGATCGCGTTAAGTCGATCGCCGAAAAGAGCGTTCCCGTTGCTAAGGCTGCTGCCTTTGCCTCGATCGCTGTTTTCTTTGGCGCTATGACCATCGCCGGTCTGCGAGAGTCCTCGAACTCTTCTGACTCGGATGAGTGACACACTCCTCTGAGAACTCTCAACCCTATAACCCCTAACACGGGTTATAGGCTTTGACCAGAGCATATTTTGCGTGGCGAATAATGAGAACTATCAACCCTCTTTGAAAGGAATCGCCATGTCTACTATCATCACTTTCATCGTCGGTGCCATCCTCGTAATGCCCATGTGGTGCGCAGTTGGTGCCATCCTCCACGCTACAGGCGTTGACCAGAAAATCGCTATGATTTGGGTCGACTCCTCCGAGTGGAAGATGCTACCAGCCCTCGTGCTCATCCTCATGTTCGCACTACCAGCGATTGGTGCCTACACCATCGTGAAAGTCGCTTTGGACAAAGCGTTCAACAACTGACTCTCAACCCTATAACCCCTAACACGGGTTATAGGCTTTCTCGAAAGGAAGCATCATGATCAAGCGTAAAGTCTACGATATCAACGACATCGACCTCACGGTCCCTGCAGGAGGCATCGTCTCCATCTCTCTGTACAATTGCCGCCCATATCCGACCAACGATTTGGAGATGGCAGCTCTCGGTGTCTTCGTTAAGCGCCTCGGTGGTAATCAGGTACACCTGCGAAAAGGCGCTCCGAACAACTACGAAGACGTCTGCTACCGCAACGCCCATGGCGAAATAGTCACGATCGATCGAGACGATGCTGATGATCCGAACGTCTCCTACGCGGTCATCCCCTACCGACTTCTCGACACGCCTGCTCGACGGGCATTCGTCAAGAATTTCGTCATCGTCGACAAGACTCTCAGCACAACCCCTTACATCGGGGTTACCGCTAACATCGGCTCCGATCCGAACTTCATCCCGGTTCGAGCCGATTCCATCCTGGGTGAAGACCTCGTACTCGCCATCAACTCCCTCTGAAAGGAATCGCTACAATGGAAACCTTCGCCGCCATCGTCATGCTCATCATCATCCTCGCCTTCATCTCCTTTATGACGGTCGTCAATGCGATCGCCAAGATCCTCGGCGGAGGCACCGGCAAGATCGCCGCTACTGGCTTCATCGGCTTCCTCCTTCTCAAGGCCTTCGGCCCGAAGCTTGAGAAGTACATCGAGGAATACCGCAACCGCAACAACCAGAACAAGTGACCCAAAACTGAATATTTTCCTGGTGGGGGCGTGTAAAAGCGCTCCCACTGGGAAACACCTCAACAACCCCATCTTTTGAAAAGGAAGCAACAACCATGAACATCAAGAACACCATCAAGCTCGCTCTCGGCTGGCTCAAGAACAACCCCCAGATCCTCCTCACTGGCCTCGGTGTCGCAGCCTCCGTCGCTACCGCCGTCACCTCGGGCAAGGCCCACGCAAAGGCTGTCGCCGCTGACAACGGTGCGTCCGCCAACCTGCTTGACTTCACCAAGCGTCACTGGATGACGTACATCCCCGCTGCTGCGTCCCTCGGTGTCGCGGTCTTCTCGATTCTGGCCCTGCACAACGTCACCTACAAGCAGTACCAGGCTCTGGCTGCTGCATATTCTGTCTCTCAGCTCAACCTGAACGAGCTTCGTCAGAACGTCCAGGAGACGGTCAAGGTCATCAAGAACGGTGGCAAGCCCGCCGACAAGAAGGAGGCCGAAAAGGGTCTTCCTAAGGGTTCGATTGTCGTCTTCGGCGATGAGGAGATCCTCTGCAAGGACGCGATCACTGGCCGTACCTTCCGTTCGACCGCTGAGAAGCTCCGTCACTACTGCAACAACATCACCGAGGACCTGCTGAACTGCGGCCCCTGCCCTCTGAACGACTTCTACGCTCAGATTCACCTCTCTGAGGTCGGTATTGGCGACGAGCTCGGATGGGACGGCGGCACTGTTGTAAAGCCTGAGTTCCGTCCGGTGCTTCTGCCCTCCGGATCGCCGGCCGTTGAGGTCGTTCTGACGCCTGCTCCTCAGCCGAACTGGTTCAAGATCGGTTGAAGAGCTGTGGCCGAGGAAAATACGGTCTCTTTCACAGATGAGCCGATTGAGTACGGAGAGCCGCCAAAAGAGTGGCCGAACACAAACTACGAGCCCGATAGTGAGAACTAACCCTCAAGAAAGGACCCCTCCCATGTTCACTTTCGGCTTCATGATTGGCTTCTTTGGCGTTTGCGCCGCCCTCGATCCCAACCGTGCCCGTAAGAAGGCATACAAGAACTCCAAGAACTGAGACCATCTCGACCCTATAACCCCTAACACGGGTTATAGGCTTTTCTCAGCCTAGTGAACGGACTTGCCCAATGACTGCTGTGAAACCTATCAGCAATCTTCAAACAATCCTATCGGTCCCTATGGGGAACAAGATTGGATTCTTTCTCGACGAACCTCTGGATCGTCTGAAACTCCACTCAGTCGTCGACGGTATCCGCAACCCTGACGGGGACGGTACCATACCGCCCACTGTTGTCATACCAACACATCCCGTGCCGGTACGAGGACTCTGCACGGGTTATGGCGATCTCGTCTACGAAGATCCTCGAACCCACGCAACTAGGGTTCTCTATCATGAAAACCTCCGTGGTCCCATACAAGGAATCCCCTGTATTATCAACCGTGCGGCCATGCTTCCAACATATCTGTACGAAGAAGGCGCAGCACCATGTTTCGATATCTGCTTCGTCTTCTGCGAACAGGCGGCTGGCGAAGAAGTCATTGCTCGAAAAGAGCAGCTCGGAACCGAAACCATTTTCGTCTCACTCCCGGACCTTCGGTCCACCAAACTCTGAAGGAATAGCATCATGAAACGATTCATCACATCGATCGTCATCGCGATCGCCATTATCTGCGGATATTTGACGCCTGCATACGCGGGAGGTTCGCCTATTACCGCCAAGATCACCGACATCTCCTCGGGCAGCTCTCAGGTGTCCTCGCCGGTTACAGTTAAGGGTACTTGGAAGACTGAAAAGCTCGTAGCGGGCGAGTCTTTCACGGTCGAGTCTACCTACATCAACTGGGCATACGACTTCCCGTTTACCGTGGACAGCGGCGAGAAGATTGGCGACTGCAAGGCTAACAAGGGCACTCTCACGTGTACTGTGACCGAGGTCCCTCAGTCGTTCGTCAACAAGACGGATATTTCAGGCACTTGGTGGACGACTGCACGCCTTCAGGAGTCTGTCGTCGGCAAGCAGTTCGGCGAGATCCTCATTGGCAACCGTACATACGCGTTTGCGTTCGGCGATAAGGACTGGGATAGCGCCTGCGACAACGACTGCGGTGGTGGTCACTACGAGGACGCCAAGCCTGAGAACTCGAAGTGGGGCTGGGTCAACCCTGATGGCTCGACTTCGTGGATGATCACCTGGATCGCCGAGCCTGGCGTCAAGTACACCATCAACGATGGCTACACCAAGCTTAGCACCGACGTCAAGTGCGCTCGTGGAGAGACCTGGGATCCCAAGACCACGACCTATATTTCGGCCATTCAGATTGACGACGGCACCATCGAATTCACCGCTCCTGAGGGCGTGAAGACGTGTGTCACGTACACTCCTGAACCGATGAAGACGCCGGCTGGCTCTAAGACCGTGACGAATATCGCTACGGTCAACGGGCTCAAGCTCGAGCGTACGATCGACGTCAAGGTCGATGGTGGGACGAGCGGAGACGGTACGACTCCTGCTCCTCAGCCTACGCCCAGTGTGACTACGCCCGCTCCGAACCCGACTACCACTACTCCGGTTCCGGTGCCCGATCCGACTACCTCTACTCCCGCCCCTCAGTCTGGTGTGGCTACCATAACCCCCGCTCCTAAGCCGACTGTCTCAACTCAGCCGACCAAGCGGACTATGCCCACCCAGACTCCTCAGACTAGCGAGAAGCGTAAGCTCGCTAACACCGGGTATTCGGCACTCATTGCCGGAACCTTTGCAATCCTGCTGGTGCTGTTCGGCGCCGGCATCTACTCTGTCTCTCGAAAGGACAACTGAACCATGCAGACCGTTACCGTTAAGTACGTCAACTTCTTCGGCGAAGAGGTTGAGGAGAAGCTCCACTTCCACCTGTCCAAGGGAGAGCTCATGAACATGGAGCTCCAGCGCACGCCTCTCTCGGCGAAGATCGCGGCTCTCAACGGCGGTGAGGCTTCGCCCATGGACGCATACAAGCTCCTGTGTGAGTTTGTCGGCGCTGCATACGGCGAGCGCTCGGAGGACGGCAAGCGATTCTTCAAGGACGAGCGTTCCACGAAGGCGTTCCTTGCCTCCCCCGCATACGACGCTCTCCTGGACAAGCTGTCGGCTGATCCGAAGTTCTCGAATGGCTTCCTCGCAGGTCTCTTCCCTGATGACATCATGGGCAAGGCCAAGAAGCTGATCGAGGAGAACCCGAATGCCTCCCTCGAGGAGCTTCGCAAGATGGCTGAGGCGAACTGATGACGGACATCGTCCCCATCGAGCCTACTCGGCCCTCTGAGGGCTCCCTCCCTGGCAACACTGATAAAGCCAAGGAGGGGGCCTCCCCCGAGAAGAAGGTCATCGCGAAAGCAAAGGTCCAGAAGAAGTCTGCCATCAAGGAAGCTCTTCGGACCTTCTTCGTTCAGGATCTCCCAGAGATTGCTGAACATCTTGTCGTTGACGTTGCTATTCCAGCTGCCAAGAACGCCATCACAGACATGGTGACTCAGGGCATTCAGCAGCTGCTTTATGGCGAAGTCGACCCGAGGCGTCGTCCTACGCCAGGCTACACGTCATATTCCAGCTCGTCTCGCAACAATCGCGGAAACGCGTACTACCGTCCTCGCGAATCGAATCGGCGTGAGCAGCGTCAACCTAAGCCGACAAACGTCGAGGATCTCGTGTTCGATACTCGCGGGGATGCCGTCGACGTAATCGAGTATGTGGCTGAACAGATCGAAGAATACGGCCAGGTCTCCGTTGCAGATCTGATGTCGTCTGTCGGCATTCAGCCGCGATACACTGATGAGCGCTGGGGTTGGACCTCAACCGATGCGTTCGAAATCCGCCAAATCCGGGAAGGTTGGCTTGTCTCCGCTGACCGTCCCGAACCCCTCAAGTAACCCATATTTGCTCAGAAAGGAGCACACTCAAATGTCCATCACAACTGCAATTCACACCGGAATCGCGCGTGTTTCGAAGCACGCACCTACGATCCTCTCTGTCGCCGCGTCTGCCGGCGTTATCGGAACTGGTTACCTCGCATGGAAGGCCGGTACTCGATTCGAGGACGTCGAGGGACGCGACTGGGAGCGCCGCAAGGAAGCTATCCGCAATGCGGATAACATCCCTGACGAAGAGGTCCCGGCATACGAGCGTAAGCTCCGCATCCTCTTCATCCTCGACACGGCCAAGACTCTCGCGCCCGCAGCGATCGTCGGTGGTGCGACCATCACGATGATCTACTTCTCGAACCGTATCAACAAGAAGCGTCTGGCTGCGCTCGGTGCGGCGTACACGGTTCTCCAGAATGCGTTCGACGGTTACAAGAAGACCATGGTCGACGCGCTCGGCAAGGAGACTGTCGAGAAGATCGTCGCACCGAAGCTGCCGAATTTGGGCAAGACTGCTGAGGAGATCCTCTCTTCCGACAACAAGTCTGACGCCGCCAACGTGACTGACGCGGTCCTCAACTCGGTGGCTGCGCTTTCTCCGTACGCTCGCATCATCTCCGAGGATTCCTCGAACTGCTGGGACGAGCACGAGGACTACACCTCCGAGAACATTGCTGCTGTTCAGCTATGGGCGAACCGTCGCCTCGAGCGTAAGGGTCACCTCTTCCTGAACGAGGTCTACGATCAGCTGGGGCTCTCTCGTACCCGTGAGGGCTCTGTGGTCGGATGGCTTAAGAACTCCGAGAACGGCGACGGCTACGTTTCCTTCGGCGACTACGACGCAAGCATCTACCGAACCCCGTCTGACGATTACTCTCGAGTCGATTCCAACTTCATCCTCGATTTCAACGTCGACGGAATGATCTGGGACAAGATCTGACATGCAATACGTACCCTGGCTAATCAAGCGAGGGTGTCTCGAGAACTACAAGGAGCTTGCCTCAGTGTGGGATGAGATTGATTTCGCGTGGTATATTCCTGAAGACGAAGACAAGGCTATCCAAGCCCTTCGTATGCGGGACGAATACTGCTACGAGACGTCCATGCCCATGCCGAGGCAAGCTCCGGCTTCGTTCCTGGAAGTCTTCGTGAGCATTACCGATACTCTTACAGCCATGCTGTATCAGGATCGTAAAGACTTCACGAAGTCTATTCTCTTGAATTTAGGCGCTCGGTCATATTCTGACGACGGGCGCCTACCTTCAGAGATTCACGAAGCCGCCCTGGATATTGCTGAGAACGTGATGTACAGGACTTACGGTCGCAACGGCACCGGCGGACTCTTCCGAATCCCGGGTGCCGATATTCTCGAGACACCTCTTACCACACAGATGATCATGTGGGCCAACGTGTATGACCCATACCACTAAAAAGGAGGCCACGGGAGGTGGACTTTTACACAATTGAAACTTCTCCAATGCGCGGTCTACCTGGCGTCATGGAGGCAGCACCTTGGTTCCGCAACACGAATTCTCGCGACATCATGTTGCGCGACGGAGAGTTTGTTGCAATCTGGAATCCTGATAAAGGTCTCTGGTCGAAGAACGAATTCGATGTTATCGATATAGTAGACGATGACGTTCGAAAATTCGTTGAGAATTCGGCTCCTCAACAAATGGTCCCGAAGTTCTGTGCGTCGGAACGAGACGGTGTCTGGAGGCGATATCGCCAATGGACCAAGAATATGGTTAATACGGATCATCCTCTTGATCGAACACCAGTGTTTGCGGACACTCCAATTCGCCAAGATGATCATGTCTCGTATCGTCTTCCATATTCGCTCGAGGACGGGGTTCCGGTTAACTGGAACAAGCTCGTAGACACTCTATACGACTCTTCGGAACGCCAGAAGATCGAATGGACTATCGGGTCTGTATTGACCGGCGACAGCCGGACAATCGACAAGTTTCTGGTCTTCTATGGCGATCCGGGTTCTGGTAAATCAACGATTCTGAACGTTATGCAGAGGCTCTTTGGAGACTATAGTGTTGCGTTCGATTCGGAGTCTCTTGCTCAGCGAAGTAACGCCTTTGCTCTCGCATCTTTTGTCAGTGACCCGCTAGTGGCCATCGAACACGATGGCGACTTGAGTCGAATCGAGACAAACACTCGTCTGAATTCGATAATCTCGAACGAGATTCAGCTCATCAACGAGAAGTTCAAGAAGCCACGCTCCATGCGCATCTCTACCACGCTGATCATGGCGTCCAATAACCCCGTGAAGATTACTGATGCAAACTCAGGAATTCCTAGGCGTTTATTGGACGTGACTCCCTCTGGCGGGCGACTTCCAGTGAATGAGTACCGGACTGTTATGGACGGGGTGTATCGGGAACTAGGTATTATCGCAAATCACTGTGTCAACGTGTATCGTAGTCTTGGACCGGATTATTACCGCAACTATAGATCTACGACCATGATCTCAGAAACCAATCCCGTGTATAACTTCGTTATGGAAATGTACGAAGATTGGGGTTCTGATGACAAAGTAACTCTCGCCAAGGCGTATTCGGAGTATAAGGACTACTCCTCGGAAACTGGGATCCAGTATGTGATGCCGAGGTACAGGTTTAAGACCGAGCTACGTCGATATTTTCGAGAGTTTCGTGACCGGGTTATGATCGACGGAGTGCCCTATCGTAGTCTGTTTATAGGTTTTCGCGACGATAAGTTCGTAACCCCTGATCTCGTGCCCCAGGTCGTGAAAACCGATTCGTGGCTCGAGTTGCGGTCAGATGTGCCTTCTATATTCGACGAACACTTCGCCGGGTGCAAGGCTCAATACTCGACTGAAAAAGGGACTCCCAAGAAACCGTGGATCAACGAAACGACAATACTCGCCGATATAATTCCGACCGAAGAGCATTACGTACTCATGCCTGAGGAATATATCTGCATTGACTTCGATCTGAAAGGAGCAGACGGTGAAAAGGACCTATCTGCTAATCTTCACGCTGCTAGCGCTTGGCCTCCGACATATGCAGAAACGTCAAAGAGCGGCAACGGTTTGCACCTCATCTACCGATATCCTGTCGATAAGGATACCACTGCTGAATATTCTCCTGGAATTGAAATCAAGCGGTTCCGAGGGAAAGCGTCTCTTCGGCGACGACTGTCTCTTCACAACGGGCGAGGTATCGAGGATTATCCGGGAGACCTCCCAGCAAAGGCGCCCAAGATGATCAACAAGAAGCATGTCGCTGACGAGAACCACCTGAGGTCGCTCATCGCTAAGGCCCTCCGCAAGGAGGTGCATGCGAACACAGCGCCTAACGTCGATTTCATCAAGAGTATTCTTGACGAGGCATACGAGTCTGGTATCACATACGATGTGACTGACTCTCGCAATGCTGTGACTGCGTTCGCCATGTCCTCGACAAACCAGTCTGAGCGCTGTCTCAAGCTGGTCCAGCAGATGCGCTTCATATCTGAAGACAAGTCTGAAGTTACAGAAGAGGGTACTGGACGCATCGCGTTTTACGACGTTGAGGTGTTCCCGAATCTGTTTGTAATCTGCTATAAGGTTACTGACAGACCCGGGGTTCGATTCCTTGTGAACCCAAGGCCCGAAGTCGTGAGGTCTTTGTTCGACCTTCGGTTGATTGGCTTCAACAACCGGAAGTACGACAACCACATCATGTATGCGGCTTCTCTGGGCTATTCCAACGAAGAGCTCTTTGAGGTCTCGCAACGGATCATCAACAACGAGAAGAACGCAACGTTCCGTGAGGCGTACAACTTGTCGTACACGGATATTTACGACTTCTCGACCAAGAAGCAATCACTCAAGAAATGGGAGATTGAACTCGGGATCAAACACCGGGAGAACGAGTTCCCCTGGGATCAGCCTGTTCCTGAGAGCCATTGGGATGACGTCGTCGAATATTGCAAGAACGATGTCGAGGCCACGGAGATGGTTTTCAATCATCTCGCAAGCGACTGGGGCGCACGGAAGATCTTGGCAGCACTGTCAGGATTGACCGTAAACGACACCACGAACCAGCACACCTGTGCACTGGTGTTCGGTAAGGATCGCAGACCCGACAAGAGCAAGTTCGTCTACACGGATCTCTCAACGATCTTCCCGGGATACACCTTTGACAAGTTCAAAGGCTCGTCGTACCGAGGCGAAGATCCCGGAGAGGGCGGCTACGTGTATGCTGAACCAGGATATTACGAGAACGTCGCCCTTCTTGACGTCGCGTCAATGCACCCGACCTCGATCGAGCAGCTCAACCTATTTGGTCCTTACACTGAGCGCTATAGCGAGCTTAAACGGGCTCGTGTCGCGATCAAGCATAAGGACATGGATGCACTGAGCAAGCTGTTCGATGGGCGTCTTGTTGAGATCGCAAAGAACTACGACCTCGATGAGTTGGGCAAAGCTCTCAAGATCCCGATCAACTCAATGTACGGACTGACGAGCGCTAAGTTCGACAACCCCGCATGGGATCCTCGTAACGTTGACAACATCGTTGCGAAACGCGGTGCGCTGTTCATGATCGACCTCAAGCACTATGTGCAGGAGGAACTCGGTCTGACAGTGGCGCACATCAAGACGGACTCGATCAAGATCCCCGGGGCCACGCCTGAAGATATTCAGAAGGTGATGGACTTCGGGAAGCGATACGGGTACGACTTCGAACATGAGGCCACCTACGCCAAGATGGTGCTCGTGAACAAGGCCGTCTACATCGCCAAGTATGCATTTCCTCACGAAGGCGAATGGACTGCTACGGGTAAGCAGTTCCAGGAACCCTACGTATTCAAGAAGCTCTTCACAAAGGAGCCGATTGAATTCGAGGACTTCATTCAGACCAAACAGGTCAAGACGGCGATGTACCTGCGATTCCCCAGCAGCGGGGATCACTTTGTCGGTAAGGTCGGGGCGTTTGTTCCGATTAAGGCCGACAAGGGAGGCGGCGAACTCCTTCGGGAGAACAATGACGGTGAAATCAAGGACGCCGTCGTTGGGACAAAGGGCTATCACTGGAAGGAAGCGGAGATAGTCCGTTACTTGAAACAGGAGCAAGACGTCGATACGTCTTACGCCGAAATGCTCGCCGATGAGGCGCGCGCTCAGATCGAACAATACGTCGACCTGGAAACACTCTGCCACTGAGAAAGGAAACACTACCATGGCATTCAACAACACTCCTTCTGATCTCGTCATCGAGGACGCCAAGCTCCTCTTCACGAACTTTGCCGGCTCTCCGACTCGTTTTAACCAGGACGGTGGAAAGCGCGAGTTCTCAGTTGCGATTCCGCTTAACCTCGTCGAGGATCTCGAGCGAGACGGATGGAACGTCAAGTACCGTAAGAACCAGGACGGCGAGTTCGATCCCGAGCGTCCGTACCTGGGCGTCAAGGTCTCGTACAAGTTCCGGGCCCCTGCGATCTGGCTCGTCACTGGCGGGCGTAAGCAGCTCCTCAACGAGGAGACTGTCGGCACACTGGATAACATCACGATCAAGACTGCAGACGTCGTGATCCACCCCTCGGTCTACGACATTCGTGGGCAGAAGGGTATCTCGGCATACGTCAAGGAACTGTATGTCGTGATGGACGACGAGTCCGCTTCGTTCGCGGCGAAGTACGCGGATCTCGACTGATCATATTTTAAGGCGGGGGTAGGCTGTTAAAAGGTCTGCCCCCGTCTTGGATGAAAGGAGCAAATCATGTACAGTTCTTACGCGGATATTTGGGCGTCCGTGCCTGGCTTCCCTCGGTATGAGGTTAGCCGCTTGGGCGTTGTCCGAGCCGTTGACACTGGTCGAGTTATCAAGCCGATCCGTAGGCGGGGGAAGACATTATATGTCCGCCTATATCAGACTCCACGGAATCCGATCGAGAAGACGTTGGCTTCCGTGGTATGGGCTTCCTTCTTCAAGAGGTGGCCTGATCGAGGAACGTATGTCTGTCATGCAGACGGCGACCTCGACAACAATTCTCTAGAGAACCTTTTCTTGGGAACTCTGGGGGATGTTCGAAAAACACAACGGCGACGAGATGATATTATCTGGTCGCAATTCCTAGCGGAAGGTGGATTAGCCAATGGCTAAATGGTTCGAAACAATTGTACCGAATGACCGAACGTGGATGTCTGATTTAATCAGACCCGTGAAGGAACTTAAGAAGGGAGGTCCACAAGATATCTCGGAGTACCTTTCTTATGTCTTGACACACACAGACGACCCCGGTCTCGATACTGACAATTTTACAGCGATTGTCAATATCCGAAACGGATTCATCCCGAACAACGGAAATTACTCCAAGTTCTCGATCGAGATCAAGGGTATTGTCAAGGGTGAGGAGGTCGATAAGACTATTCTCGGCGACTCCAACCCGATCGGGATTACCTACACCTGGTCTGTTCGCAAGATCACATTCATCGTGAGTGGTCGCAACGCTCAGGACAAGACTAAGGAAACTGTCATCGACGCAGGTGGTGACTACATCATGCGTGTTGATCAAGCGGGTAACAACGTACTCGGTCCTGGTGATGGCGAGGGTGCTCGATATGGCGCATGGTGGGCCAAGAACGCTGAGTTCAATCCCAAGATCACGCCGGCTGCCCTGGCGTCCATTAAGGCAGCACTCAACAAGGAACCTGGAACGGAGAATCTCTAATGGCTACGATTACTGCAGCGACCAAGACCAAGATCAAGAATCCCGGCGTCCGATTCAATCGAGCCACTGAATCTGAAACCATCATCAATGGTGGTCTTCTGGAGCTCGCTAAACGTGCAGTTGGCAACGCAATCGGCGACGACAAGCCTTACACCATTCGCATCAACTTCCAAAACGGAAGGATCGTTGGTAGTGAGGCGAACCCGAGACTCTCGGTGGAGCTTCTCGACGGTCGCGCCGCTTCGACAAATATTGACGTGCCAACATCGTCGAATACTTTATTCGTCGAGTACGCCTATTTGCAGTCGGAAGGGGTCCCGTCGATTGAGAACGGCGATTCCTGGGTTGCGCGTGCGAAGATCAAGAACGGTGACTTGGAGACGGTGTACGTCAACAACGACTTCTCCGAAGAAGATCGCGAACTCATCAAGACGGTCCTCATGCGAGGATTCGCCGGCCCGATCCGGATGTGACGACATCTAACCAGAATCATATTTCTTCAAGAAAGGTAATCGGAATGTACATCGAAGAGTTCGAAGAATTGGCCGAAACAGAATACATGGAAGATGGAGCAGAGCTGACAGTTGCCCCTCCGTCCGACTTCAAACATGGCGTCTTCAATGGCAAGCGACCTGTCCTCGGGAAGGTCGACCTCGTCCCTGGGGAAGGGGACAATGTGAAGTACGTCAAGTGGCTTGAGGTCTTCACGCACAAGGGCAAGACCGTTATCAACGGCACGAATCCTTACAGTTGGAGGTATGTCGCCAAGGTGTATTACGGGATCTTCTCCTTCCCCGTACGCGTTGAGATGAATCCCGACATCCCCGAGGACGTGCGAGAGATCGTGCTGCCTCTCTTGAGGAAGGAGATTCTCGGTAGGTAATGGTCGCGAAGTTATATTCGCACCAGGAAGAGGCCCTGGGGCTCCTACAAAGTGGCAAAGTCTTGGTCGGCGGTGTCGGCTCGGGTAAGTCACGCGTAGGGGCCTCATGGGCCCTTTCTCAGGCGGATCCAAGAAAGATCGTGGTCATCACCACTGCGCGGAAGCGTGACTCTCTTGAATGGGAAGGGGAGTTCGCGGTGTTCGGCATAAACTGTGATGACGTGACGATTGAAAGCTGGAACAATGTCTCGCGCTTCGCTGATTACACTGACCATGTGTTCATATTTGATGAGCAGCGTGTTGTTGGATCTGGTGCTTGGGTTAAGAGTTTTCTCAAGATATCGAAGCACAACCTGTGGATCCTATTGAGCGCAACACCGGGGGATGTATGGCTGGATTACGTCCCCCTATTCATCGCAAATGGGTTCTACCGAAACCGAACTGAATTCTCAGAGCAACACATAGTCTGGGACCGGTTCGCGAAGTACCCTAAAGTGAAGCGATACGTCAACACGGGGCTTCTGGAGGCGCGACGAAGGAAGATCCTCGTACCGATGCCCGCCGAGCGTCACACGAGGCGTAACCGTGCCTATATTTCAATGAAGTACGATAAGGAGCTGTATGACTCTATAGTCAAGAAGCGTGTAGACCCTTGGACTGGTGAGCCATATAAGAACGCTGGTGGTGTTTGTTATGGTCTTCGCAAGTGTGTGAATTCGGATAGATCTCGCGCGGAGTATATTCGGTTGCTTGTGAAGAATCGTAAGAAACTGATTGTGTTCTACAACTTTGACTACGAACGGGACATCATGCTGACATTGCGAGATGAATTCACAGTCGCTGAGTGAAATGGGCATAATCACG
>ERZ773155.542-NODE-542-length-33881-cov-21.959646_pt1 | contig 33881 bp, 38 predicted proteins | sample MGYA00511262_ERZ773155 | MGnify/ENA primary metagenome ERZ773155 (study PRJEB29015, sample SAMEA2737828) | human gut metagenome | biome: human gut; feature: human-associated habitat; material: faeces | place: China | collected 2012 ... | reverse complement strand
GAGCGCATGACTGTTAATCATGATGTCACTGGTTCGAGCCCAGTTGGGGGAGCCAAAAGAGGCTCATAGTTTTTCTATGAGCCTCAATTACTTATATACAAAATTTATTTCCGGTAGAAGTGATAATTGATTTATCGGAAAGGAAAAGATATGGAGTTCGAAAATATGACAGACAAACAATTTGATGTTCTTATGAACTCAATTATCCAAATAGTAAAGGATTCTGAAACTAAAGATGAAGCTGTTGAAAAGCTACAAAATTTAGTTAAAGGTAAAGAAAACTGATTACTTTCGCTAATCTGCTTAATTTAATATTATCAAATATATGAGCCAATCATTATATTTCTTATTTTAGAGATATAGTAATTGGCTCTTTTTTTATTTGGCAATCGTTTTAATTTTTTTGATTAGAACGGTTGCCTTTTTTTATTTGCAAAAAATTTGAAAGGAATGATTTTAAATGTATTTTACCGACACACCCGAACTCAGAAAGTTTGAAAGAGAGATGCGTCAGAAACCTAATTTTGACAGGCGTAATGATGATAACAATGAAAGCGAGATTGCACATTTCTCTGACAACAAAAAACTTAATACAAACAGAAACAAGAAAGACATGGGTTGATTTTATGACTATAAAAATCAGGAGTCCTACTAATGGATATTGCTTGAGTCAAAACTAAAAAAAATAGGAGATGTATAACTTGAACGAATATGAAAGACAGCGCAAAATGGCTGAAAGTACAAAGAAATTGTATCCGCCGGGTACAAGAATTGAGCTTATCTGTATGAAGGACCCTTACGCACCTGTTCCATCAGGCACAAGAGGAACGGTTAAATTTGTTGATTCGTTGGGTACGATATTTCCCGAGTGGGACAATGGAAGAACACTTGGTGTAGTTCCTGGAGAGGACTCATTCAGAAAGCTTACGCAGGAAGAAATCGAAGCAGAAAACCAATCCGAATCAGAAGTAGAAGATGAAGTTCCTGATGAGAACAACGGAATTAAAATAGGAATGTGAGGTGTTTTTTAATCTATAATTCTTCGGTGAGCTGAAGATTTATGACCATCAAATATTTTGATATGTTTGCAGGTATCGGCGGTTTCCGTTCGGGACTTGAAGCTATAGGTGGTTTTGAGTGCATCGGATACTGCGAAATCGATAAGTATGCAAAGCAAGCATATGATGCAATGTACGATACGAGAGGTGAACTTTACTTTGATGACGCAAGAAAAATTGTACCCGAACAGTTACCCGATTTCGATCTTCTTCTGGGCGGGTTCCCCTGCCAATCGTTCAGCATCGCAGGAGCAAGAAAAGGATTTGACGATATAAGAGGAACGCTGTTTTTCAAGATTGCTCGAATTGCTGCCGTTAAAAAACCTAAGTATCTCTTCCTCGAAAATGTTCCCGGTCTGCTTAACCACGACGAAGGCAGGACATTTGAAACAATCCTCCGTACATTGGATGGCTTGGGGTATAATGTGTGTTGGCAGGTACTTAACAGCAAAAATTTCGGAGTTCCCCAGTCACGAAATCGAGTGTTCATTATCGGATATCTTAGAGGACAATGTGCCGGAGAAGTATTATCTTTCACGCAAACAAGCGGAAAAACTCTTATACAAAGAAAACCCAACGCAAGGTGAACGAATCTACTCATCAAAAGGACTAAGCTGTACGCTTACAAGCGGTTCGGGCGGATTCGGCGGTCATTCGGGACTTTATCTCATTGAAAATACCGAAAATTTTGGTCTGCCGATAAAATCTAAAACCAAAGACGGTTATCAGATTGCATATCCCGGTGACAGCATAGATACTGCTTTTTCGGGACAGAACTCAAGACGAGGTCGAGTAGGAAGTCAGATAGCGCATACTCTGACAATTTCTGCAACGCAGGCTGTATTCTATCTTTTACCTGAAAGGGAAAATGATAGAATTAGCCATCGACCGTTGACACAAAGTGCCAAACTGGTCGGGCGAAATGAATCTAATGAAATGGACACTCGTGTCCATTTCATCGACCTGAACCCCGATCCGAAGCTGACAGAAATTGCAAGGTGCATAACTGCAAGACATGATTCGGGAATCAGTAACCACAAGGCTGAACATTCGGGTGTTTTCGTAGAAAGCACGAATATTGCAGATGATGAAAAATTCGCAGTTGCTTTTGTTGAGCCAAACGGAGAAGTTCATATCGGCAGAATAAGAAAACTTACTCCGCGGGAGTGCTGGAAATTACAAGGCTTCACAGATGATCAGTTTGACAAGGCAAAAGCGACAGGACTATCCGACAGCAGGCTCTACAAGATGGCAGGAAATGCTGTGACAGTGAAGGTAATCTCTGAAATCGGGAAGATTATCAAAAAAGTAAACGATAAAAATTAAATAACAACAACTGATATCAATCGTTCCGAACGACTGATATTAGTTTTCATATATATAGCCGTTGGTTGAGTTAAAAACTTAATCAACGGCTTTTTGTTGTTTTAGGAGCGATTGATATTCCGAAATGGAGTGATGAATATCAAAACCCCTGTGAGTTGGATGGGTAACAAAACATCCATCCTTCATATTTTGTACGCCCTGTTTCCTCTGAATTACGAAAGATATATTGAACCGTTCGGAGGTTCGGGAGCCGTACTTTTAGGCAAGAAAAAGCCTGATAAGTTCGAGGTGTACAACGATTACAACCATAATCTTGTAAACCTATTTCGCTGTATGCGGGACAGACCTATGGCGTTCATAAAAGAACTCGGATTTTATCCGCTTAATTCAAGGGATGATTTCAATGCAATAAAGAACTTTTTTAAACAGGAAAAGTTTGACGATAAGTACCTTGATGAAGAATTGGAACTGACAAAGATTATCCTGCCAGACTTGAAAGCAGAAAAAATTATAGAATTGTATATAAAAATGAAACAGGACTATGACTTGCGCAGAGCAGTAATGTTTCTGAAACTTTTGCGATACAGCTATTCAAGCGGCGGAAAATCATTTGCCTGTCAGCCATTTTCAGTAGTGAGCCTGTTTCAACTGATTGAGCAAGTCGGCAAAAGACTTGAAAATGCGATGATTGAAAATCAGGATTTTGAGGTTTTAATCAAGCATTATGACCGAGATAACGCCTTTTTCTACTGCGATCCGCCGTACTATTCAAGCGAGTATGTTTATCAGTGCGGTTTCACTTGGGATGACCATCTGAGGCTGAAAAACACGCTTGCAAATTCAAAAGGCAAATGGCTTGTTTCATACAACGATTGTGAAGAAATCCGCAATTTATATGACGGTTATTCATTCTTTGATTTCACAAGGTTACACAATATGAAACAGCGAATCAACGCAGGCGAGCAATTCCCCGAACTGCTAATCGGCAACTACGATATGTATGAAAGGCAAAGAAACAAGCCGTTGCAGTTGAGCCTGCTTGATTTAACCACCGAACAACAAATTGATTTAGAACAAATTTTGAAGGAGTGTATTATTAACAATGGAAAATAGGATTTATGTAAGCATACCGCTTGATGCCCTTATTGTATCAGGAATCACATCCGACTGTGCTGTGCAGATTTCAGCTATGGACGGAGCAATTCTGATTGAGAGGTGCGATGATGATTGCGAAGAATGTTGTTGCGACTGCATCTGCGATGAGTGCAGAGCAGAACTCGCAGAAAGCGAGGACGAGTAATGCTCAGGTTGTTCAGAGTTCTCGGAAAAAGAGGCAGAATTACAATCCCTTTTGAAATCCGTCAGCGAATCGGATTCAGATACAACGACGTGCTGTCGTTTACGGAGCTTGATGACAGCTCAGTAGTTGTCAGAAAAGAGAAAATCTGCGATAACTGCATTGATATAGCAGAAGAATACAGTGAGGATATAACTCTGGAAGATTTTCTTGCTAGTTTGTCCGAGGAAGAACAGAGAGAAGCACTTATACATCTTTCACTGCTGTGGGCTGAGAAGCTGAAAGTTACTGGTTATCGTAGTTGAATGTTGCTGTTTGGTGTGGTATACTTTTGGTGGATAAGTTTGAATTTGGTGAGGTGATATTTTGGAAATCTGGGATGGATATTTTAAAGATGGAACTCTGGCGGATCAAGACTTAATTAGAGGTGAGCTAATTCCCAAAGGTTTGCACCATCTCGTATGCGATATTTTGGTTAGACATATAGATGGCGACTATCTTCTTATGCAGAGGGATTTTTGTAAACCAAACTTCGGTGGCTATTTTGAAGCAACAGCTGGAGGTTCTGCATTGAAAGGTGAAGATAAGTTATTGTGTGCCAAAAGGGAGCTTTTTGAAGAAACAGGTATTGTTTCAGATTCCTTTGAGTTAATTGGTCAGCATATTTCTAGTGATACAATATATTATAGCTTTCTTTGCGTTACAGATTGGGATAAGACACAAATCACTTTACAAAAAGGTGAAACTGTTTCTTATAAGTGGATTCCTGAAAGAGACTTTATTAAATTTGTAAATTCAGATAATATGATTGATGTTCAAAAACAACGTTACGAGGATTATTTTATGAGAGTAGGATATATCAGATAAACTCCAATTTTCAGATTACAAATATTTCTGGACATTTGAAATTCTTTGGATATACTTATTGCTTGAAAGGACGGCGATAGTATGAAAAAGAAAATCGCAATAATGTTAACATTGATTTTAGCAACAGGAACATTCACAGCTTGTACAGCAGAAGAAAAAATGTATAACAGTTCTTTATCACCCACGGTTTCAACTTCCGTGGGTGTTTCTGCATCTGGGGAAAGTTCTGAAATGGCAACAACCGAAACAATGCAATCCACCGAAAAAGCCACCGTTTCAAAAGAAACAGAGCCTTCGGGACAGAATACCAAAACCGAAGAAAAAGCCGACAGTGGGCAAAATTCAGCGGTTGTTTCAGCAACGGATCCGATTCAGAAAACACAATCCGAGGTTCAGAACAACAGCAGGAATACAGCGAACAGTAATCTGCAAAAATCGGAATCGACCGCTAAAAAAGAAACTGAAACTCCTACTCAAAAGCCTGTGCAGAAGCATACAGAAAAGCCAACACAGAAACCTACGAAAAAGCCTACGCAACCGCCTACAAAAGCAAAAACGGTTGATGTTCAGTATGCGGTGAGTGCCTGCATAGCTTACGGTCAACAGCTCGGAATGAAATACGATTCCTCACTGAACACAGGCAACGCAAGCTGGTTCTCGCCCACAAACGCATCATATTATGATGATACGCAAAGCCTGAAAGCAGATTGCTATGGTGATGTTGAGTATGTAGCCTACTACTACCAAAGCAGTGACATTACTTCAAGCGACTTATCATTCAATGTTATCGCAGAAAACAACAAAATATATGTAGTCTACTGTTGAGCAGACGATTAAACAAGGCACTCACTTTATTGTGGGTGCTTATTTTTTTGAAAGGATTTATCTTAATGAAAATAAACCAAATAACTCTAACAGATCTCCGCCGTATGAACGGCAAGGAAGGACTCATCTTGCAGGGATGCGGCGGTGAAACACAGGAATGGGTGGACGGCATCAATGAAATGCTCACGGACAAAGGAATACTTCTTGACGACACAAAGTTTGAGAATGTTTCTGTGTTCAAGAGTGACGGCGTTACCTGTATTCTTTATCCCTTTGAAGATGTCCACCTTGACATTGGCAAGCTTGCAATGTGGCGATTGCAAACCTACACAGTCTTTGCAGGAATGTGGCTGTCCGATTATGTGGACAACAGGCTTGGTGGTTTTGAACCTGAGCAGAACAAAGAAGAAAAGCTCAAACATGACTGTGCATTAATAGGCTGTGACGGCAATGTGTTTGCTCTACTTGGTATGGCAAGCCGTACACTAAAGCAAAACGGCATGGCTGACGAGGCAAAAGAAATGTGCAGTCGTGTTACGAGTTCGGGCAGATATTGCGAAGCACTGAACATCATCGGCGAGTATGTAAAGATCACAGACGGCAGTGAGCAGTCTGATGATATAGATGAAGATTATGGTGAAGGGCAGGCGATGAAATTATGATTGTATTTAAAACAGAATAAGACATCAATCGGGGCAAGGGTAAAATCTTGCCCCATATTTTTTATGAAAGGAATTTTAAAATGACGAACTTAATCAAAAATAAAAAACTTACAAGAATAACGGCACTTTTACTTGCGATTGCAGTAATATTCGGAACAATGTTCACTCTCCCCGTAAGTGCGGCAAGCGGTGATAAGGTTACAATCACCTTTGATTACTGTTATGACAGCGCAGGAAACATAATCAGATATAAGCAGACAACAGTCAGTGACGGCTACACAGTCGGCACTCCCGGCGAAGAACTATGCAAAATTTTTGCTGATGGCAAAGAAGCCTACTGCATTGAACCCGGTCATACTCTCTATTCAGGCAATACGCTGACCGAGGACGGTTCAACCGTCTGGAAGAATATAGGCTCTGCAAAGCAGAAAGCAATCAATCTTGCTCTGCTTTACGGCAAACCCGGTTCGGGAAAAAGCTTAAGCGGAACAGAGGATCAGAAATGGGTAGCTACTCAGCTGATTGTATGGGAATTTGTTTCAGGATGCAGAAATACCGCTGACGGTTACAAGTGTACGAATACAAAGTTCATTGACGGTATCTGTGCAGGCGGTGCAAATCCCGGAGTTAAGTCGGTTTACAATGCAATCTCAAAAAGCCTTTCAAATTATTCAACTGTTCCAAGCTTTGCAAGTGCAATCGCTTCGAAGGCTGAAACCTATGAGATGAAATACTCGGACGGAAAGTACACATTAATGCTTACCGACAGCAACAATATTCTCTCGGATTTCGGCTTCAAAACCACAAGTGGAATTTCCGTTTCAAAATCAGGCAACAAGCTGACCTTAACTTCAACTTTGCCAGTCAATGATGCAGTAACATTCAACTCTGCAAAATCAATGCCTGATGTCGGCAAAACTGTTCTTGTGCCATATGGTGACGCAAGCCTTCAAGATGTAATCACAGGAGTTGAAAATGACGCTGACCCGATAAGAGCATATTTCAAGGTTAAGACAAGCTCAGGCAATCTCAAGCTCATTAAAACTTCCGAGGACGGCAATGTTGCAAATGTTGAGTTTACTATCAAAGGCGATGGCTACAGCAAAACTGCAAAAACCAATTCAAAGGGCGAATTTGAATTAACCGACCTTGTCCCCGGAAAATACACGGTTACCGAGCATACTCCGACAGAGTATGCCGAACAAAAATCAAAGACCGTAAATGTTGAAAGTGGAAAAACGGCAACTGTATCTTTCAGTAATGTCCTTAAAAAGTGGAATCTTACTGTTACAAAAACAGACGCTGAAACAAAGTCTGCACAGGGTGATGCAACACTTGCAGGAGCAGTTTACGGCATCTACAACGATGGTAAGCTCATAGATAAATACACCACAGATAAGAACGGCAGTTTTACAACTTCAAACTATGTATGCGGAGATAACTGGACTCTGAAAGAAATTGAACCAAGCGAAGGTTATTTGCTTGATGAAACCGAATATCATATCGGTGCAGAGGCGAAAAAATATACACTTGAAAACAACAGCGTTTCAATTGGAGTAACCGAAGATATACTGAAAGGAAAAATTGCAATCATAAAGCACACCGATGACGGCAGTACAAAAATTGAAACTCCCGAAAAAGGTGCTGAATTTCAGGTGTATCTGAAATCATCGGGAAACTATGCAAAAGCAAAAGAATCCGAAAGGGATAATCTTATATGTGACGAGTACGGCTTTGCGGAAACAAAGGATTTGCCTTACGGCACATACACTGTTCATCAGACCAAAGGCTGGAACGGTACAGAGTTCATTGCTGATTTTGATGTGTTTATTTCTGAAAATAATAAGACTTACAAATACCTCATCAATAACGCAAGCCTTGAAAGCTATGTAAAGATAGTAAAGGTTGACAGCGAAACAGGCAAACAGATTCCGTATGCAGGCGCAGGCTTTCAGATTTATGATCCCGATGGAAACAAGGTAACAATGAAGTACACCTATCCGAATGTTACAGAGATTGAAACATTCTACACTAACAGCGAGGGTTATCTCATCACACCCGAAACTCTGCCATACGGCAAAGGTTATTCAGTAGTTGAGGTGCAGGCTCCTTACGGATATACCCTCGACAGCACACCTGTATCTTTTGATATTACAGCAGAAAACACAAGTGAAGAAAACGGCGTTACAATTGTAAAAACCGAGAAGAAAAATACTCCGCAGAAAGGCACAATTACCGTAGAAAAAACAGGCGAGATTTTCTCGAATGTAACTGCAGTCGGCGGTGGATATACTGATGAAAACGGAAATGATGTCGTACTTCCGACCACATATCAGCCTGAATATTCTGTAAGCGGATTGTCTGGTGCAGTGTTTGAAATCTATGCTGATGAGAATATCACAACGCCTGACGGAACAATTCGATATACAAAAGATACTCTTGTTGACACCATTACCACAGGTAAAAAAGGCACAGCAACAAGCAAACAGCTTTACCTCGGTAGATACCGTGTTGTTGAAACCGTTGCTCCGTATGGAACAGTTATCAATCCTGAACCTCATACGGTTGAACTTACCTACTCAGGACAGAACGAAAAGGTAACCAACACCTCAACATCATTTACAAACGACAGGCAAAAAGCTGAAATTAACCTTACCAAAATTCTTGAACAGGACGAGAAATTCAACATCGGCAGTAATGACGAAATCCTCAATGTTTCATTCGGACTTTACGCTGATGAAGATTTAAAGGCTTCAAACGGTACGGTCATTCCAACGAACGGGCTTCTTGAAATCATCACCTGTAATGAAAAAGGTAAGGCAACCTTTACAACCGACCTTCCGATTGGAAGTTACTATGTTAAGGAAATCAGCACTGACAGCCACTATATTCTTTCCGATAAAAAATATCCTGTCGTATTTGAGTATGCAGGACAGGATTTTGCAACTGTTCATATTTCTGTAAATGAGGATGAGCCGATTGAAAATGAAATCATCTACGGCACAATCAAAGGCTTGAAGATTGATCGTGAAACAGGCGAAAATATCGCAGGCGCATTATTTGGAATGTTTAAAGCAGCGGAAAAAGAATTGTCAGAAAAAACTGCAATTCTCACCGCTGAATCAAACGAGGAAGGAATCTTCACTTTTGAAAATGTTCCATACGGCGAATACATTGTCTGTGAATTAAAGCCTGCTAACGGTTACCTTGAAAATGAGGAATTATATCCTGTAACAATTTCAGAGGACGATGAAATTATCAAAATCACAATTGAGAACGATAAAATACCTGAACTCGGAACAACTGCAACTATTGACGGTAAAAAGGAATTCACAGTTAACGGTGATATTACCATTGACGATGTTGTTTCCTACAAACATCTCACAGCAGGAAAAGAATACACAATCAAAGGCGTCCTTATGGATAAATCCACGGGTAAGCAATTCCTTGTTTACGGCAAAGAAGTTTGTTCCGAAGTAACATTCACACCCGAAACAGCAGACGGCGAAGTAACAGTATCCTTTACCTTTGACGGTTCTGTAATTACCAAAGAAACAGAGAAATCGTTGCTTTTGAAACTCTCTACCGTGAGGGAACAGAAATTGCAGTACACGCTGACATTGAAGATGAGAATCAGACTGTAACTATTCATCCGCAGCCTGAACCTGAAAAACCGCAGACAGGCGACAATTCAAATATCGGTTTTTGGATTGGTTTAGGTGCAGTTGCGCTTGGCGGTCTTGTTTCTGTGGTTATCATCAAAATCAAGAAGAAAGATGAGGATGATGAATAATGCACAGGACATATATCTGTTCGCCTTTGGGCGGTAATGTATCTGCAAATATTGAAAACGCAAAACGATATGCCCGATATGCGTTAGAGTGCGGTATGGCTCCGTTCATACCGCATTTTTATGCGCTGATTTTAGATGACAGCAACAAAGAAGAAAGAAACCTTGGTATGCTTGTGGGACTTTCTATGCTTTGGGTGTGTGATGCGGTCTGGGTTTTCGGTGATGAATTAACCGAGGGTATGAAAACAGAAATTCGCTTTGCAGAAAAACTGAACATCGAAGTCAGATATATATCGGAGAATGATCTAAGAAAATCGGAGGTAAAAAATGATAAAGTCAAGAAAAATTAAGTTATTGAAGTGGTTGGCAGGAATATCAGTAATACTGTTAATGCTCGGAATGTCGGCGGTAACAGTATTTGCCACAGGAGATGTATCATCAGCAATCGAAAGTACATGGACCTCGGCGCAAACACAGATAAAAAGCGTTGTAAATAATGTTGTGTTCCCTGCAGTAGATATGATTCTTGCAATACTTTTCTTTGTTAAACTTGCTATGGCGTATATGGATTACCGCAAGCACGGACAGTTTGAATTCACCGCGCCTGCAATACTTTTCGGCTGTCTGGTGTTCTCTCTGACTGCACCGCTATACATCTGGACGGTACTCTAATAACAAAAAAAACAAAGGCTGTTGTGTTGAGTCATAACAGCCTTTTGCGAGGTGATTTATATTTTTGACTGGTTAGGAGATTTCATCGGCGGAATCGGAAGTGCCATAGGCGTTGTGTTTGATTACCTCGGTGAGCAAATCTCAAACGCTATATGGAACACGATGTTACAGTGGTTCTATGAAACGATTTACAACGCTGTCGCAGACTTTTTCACTATGATGGGAAATATGGGCGCAGATGTGTTTGACCTTGAATGGGTGCAGGCGACAATAAATCTGTTTACTCTTTTTGGCTGGGCATTGTTCGTCGCAGGCACGGTCGTTGCCGTATTCGATGTTGCAATAGAGTATCAGAACGGCAGAGCAAATATCAAAACAACCGCTATAAATGTATTAAAAGGGTTCTTTGCCTGTTCGCTGTTTGGCGTAGTACCTGTGGAGTTGTATAAGTTCTGGATCAGCCTGCAAAACACATTTTCAAAGGATTTGTCGTCCATAATGGCAGGACAGCAAAGCCTTGATTTAGCCGGACAAAGCACAAGCGTTTTAGAGGGTAGTTTTGCAGTTTCTGTTCAAGTGAATTTTGGTTTGCTGAATCTGTTATGTATGATTGCTTTTGCCTACTGCGTAATAAAAATATTTTTTGCGAACATCAAGCGTGGAGGAATTCTGCTCATTCAGATGGCGGTAGGTTCGCTGTATATGTTCAGTGTTCCGAGAGGTTATCAGGACGGCTTCAATCAGTGGATGAAACAGATAGCGGCGTTGTGCCTGACGGCATTTATGCAGACAACTCTGCTGTTCCTCGGGTTGCTGACCTTCCCCGGCAATATGCTTTTGGGACTTGGAATAATGCTTGCATCTAACGAAGTTCCGAGAATTGCACAGCAGTTCGGTCTTGATTCAAGCGTAAAGGTGAATATGACAAGCATTGTTCATGCAACTACAACAGCCGTTAATCTGACGAGAAGTGTAGCGAGAGCGGCAAAGTAAACGAAAGGAAATTAAAGATTATGACAACTTACCTATATCCGCAAAATCTAAAATCTACCGCCAATCTGTGGCTGTGGAGCTTACGGGATTTTGCAATTATGAGCATAGTGCTTTTATTATCAATCCTGATACTTGCACAAACGAGGATAATAGCACCGCTTGCAGTGACACTTTGCTTCGGGTTTTTGTCAATAAGGCTTGAAGATACAACAATTCTTGATTTTATCCGCTATGCTGTAAAGTATTTTATTTCAACTCAACAAATTTTTTATTGGAGGGAGAAAAAGTGAAAAAGCAAAAACGAAAAGGCAAATCGGTTCAGGACTTGCTGGGCATAAAAACCTTTACGAAAAACGGCTTGAAGGTTGGCAAGGAAGAACTGATTTTTTATATGGTTCAGCCGACCAACATATCCGTTTTATCGCATACAAATATCGAAATCAAGGTGCGCCACCTGATGATGGTGCTTTCTGCTGTGCCGGATATTGAAATAACCTGTACCGATTCCTGCGAGTGTTTCGATACAAATAAAAGTTATATCAAAGGCAGAATTGAAGCTGAACAGAATGATAAGGTCAGAAAAATTCTTGCTAAAGATCTTGACTTTCTCGACAGCATTCAGACCGAAACCTCAACCGCAAGGCAGTTTCTGTTCATCGCAAGGTGTAAATCTTCAAAATCCGAAAATATTTTGCAGAAAGCAAACAGGGTTGAGAAGATTATTTCAGACCAAGGCTTTGAAGTAACCAGAATGAAGAAAGCCGACATCAAGCGTTTTCTTGCAATATATTTTGACGCAAGTATGAACGGCGATTTGATGCCCGATTATGACGGCGAGCAGTATTTTGAAAAGGAGCAGACCTATGAAGAATCATAAAGGGAAAATCCAAATGGGAATTGTGATAGGTATATTTTCTGTAATTATAATTACCTGTCTGATTTCGATATTTTCACGGATGTACACCGAAAACAAGGAAAAGGAAGAATTCAGACAACTTGCGGAAATTGTTACTGAGGAAACAACTGAGGCAACCATTGAAGAAACAATTAAAAAGCCAAATTTATTAAAAGTCAGCGATTCGGATGATGAATTTCAAACTGAACAACCTGTGTATTGCACAACCTATTACGAACCTCATTCAATATCAGAACTTATTTCAATGAATTCCGAATGCTTTGGCTGGATAAGCATATCAGGAACAAACATAAACTATCCTGTTATGCACACACCGAGTAATCCGCAGAAGTATCTGAACAAAAACTTTTACGGAGAGTACAGTTATAGTGGTACTCCGTTTCTTGGTGCAAGGTGTTCAGCAGACAGCGCCAATCTCATAATCTACGGACACCATATGAACAACGGTACAATGTTTGCAGACCTCTGCAATTATACCGATTATTCTTATTTTACAGAACATCCTACAGTTGTGCTTGAAACGAAAGACGGGGTATTTGCTTACTCCGTCTTTTCTGTTATGAGAGTAAAATCCGACGACGAGTGGTACAAATTTTTAACAACAGATTTGGACAAAACCTATGAAAAATGGGTCAGTTATGCAAAATCAAAATCATTATACGACACAGGAATCTCACCTGTTTACGGTCAGCAGATTCTAACGCTTTCAACCTGTTACGGATGCAATCAGGATGACCGTATACTTGTGTTGGCAGTACGAAATTAAGGGGGTTAGAAAATGAAATTGCTCGATAGAAAGCCAAAGGTGCTCACACCCGAACAGGCAGAAGAAATATACACCAAAGATTTCTTTGATATGATTCTGCCGTCAACAATAAAATTCTTGACAGATCACTACATTGTCGGCGACTCATACCGCAGTGTATGGGCGGTTCGTGAATATCCGCCGAGTACGGAAGAACAGGCAATATTATCACAGCTTGCAGACAGAAACGGAGTAACGCTCCGCATATATCACAGGCTTGTGGAAAGTATGGAACAGAGAAAAATCATACAGAATGCCACACGCAAGAACAAGCTCAAATCAAGCGGTAACGATGTAAATGAAACCATTGAAGCACAGGGCAATTTGCAGGATGTTGTTACCCTTATGGCAAATCTGCGTAAGAACAAAGAAGCATTGCTTCATTGCTCGGTGTTCATTGAGCTTAAAGCCAAGAGTAAACAGAAATTAAAGGAGTTGCAAACCGATATTGCAATGGAACTGACACGCTCCAAAATTGAAGTTGACCGCCTAACTTTACGGCAGAAAGAAGGCTTCCTGTCTGTAAACCCTATCGGCAGTAATCAGTTCGGAAGTTTGTTTGAGCGTGTTCTGCCTGCTTCATCTGTTGCAAATCTGTTCCCGTTTAATTTTTCAGGTAAGACAGATCCAAACGGTTTGTATATCGGGCGAGATAAGTACGGCACTAATATTCTCGTTGATTTTGACCGCAGGACTGAGGACAAGACAACGAGTAACATCCTTATTCTCGGAAACAGCGGTCAGGGCAAAAGTTATCTGCTCAAATTGATTTTGACAAACATCCGAGAAAGCGGAAAGAAAATCGTATGCCTTGATCCTGAAGCGGAGTATGAAGATTTGACAAATGCCCTTGGCGGTTGTTACATTGATTTTATGTCAGGCAAATACAAAATCAATCCCCTTGAACCCAAAGCTTGGAATGACGGTCAGGATGAGATCGATAAGGACGCACCGCCTGCATTTAACAAGGTAACACGACTTTCACAGCACATTGCGTTCTTGAAAGATTTTTTCAGAACCTACAAGGATTTTACGGACGCACAGCTTGATACAATCGAAATCCTGCTTATGAAACTATACGCACGATTCTGCATTACAGATACAACCGATTACAGCACAAAGAAACCGTCTGACTTTCCTGTGATGAGTGATTTTTATGACTTGTGTGAAGAAGAATATATGACCTACGACCACAAGCGAAAGTATCTTTATACAGAAGAAATCTTGCAGGAGGTTTGTCTTGGTATTCACAGTATGTGTGTCGGTTCTGAAAGTAAATACTTCAACGGTCACACAAACATTACTGATGACAAATTCTTGTGCTTCGGGGTTAAGGGATTGCTTGATACTAATAAAAGACTCAAAGATGTTAAATATAATTATTGTTCGAAACCGAATAGGATGTAATTAAACGAGATGACCTTTATTGTTTATCTCGTTTTTATTTAGTGAAAAATATGTTTATATTTCAAAAACTATTTTAATTAACTAGTTTGCAAAAAAGTATTATTGATTCTCTTGACAACTTTGAATTTATACGCTAAAATTATATATAGAACATATGTTCTATGCGATCGATCAAAAATATTAATTATTTATTAGGAGGAAAAAATTATTGAGTAAGCAAGCAATTTCTCTTTCATATTTATACGGTGGAAAGTGGATAGGTTTTAGTGATCAGACAAAATCTACTATGGACTGCTTAAAGATTAAAACAAGTTCAAATGAATCTTTTTATTTACAATATAGAACTTGGAATAAGGGAATGAATGGATATTATCCATATGTAAAAAGTACTGAAAACGATTATGCAGGTTCTTCAGGTAAGCCAATTCAACAACTTCAGATTCAAGCATACAGGAATGATGGTACGAAGTTAGTATCAGGTATTGTTGTTATGTATAGAGCCTTTGTAGAAAATAAATGGCTACCATGGGTAAGTAATGCTGACCCTGAATGGATGGATAGTGTACAGAGTAAATATAATCTGGGTGGCACTTTAGATACCAGCAGCTCGTATGCCGGTATCTCCGGAAAGAATATTAGCGGAATAGAAATTCGTGTTTATAAAGAATCATCGTTAGGAAACTACTCTGGTGGTGAATCAAATCCTTCGCTAAGCTATATGGTTGGAAATGAATCTAATTGGAAGTCTTTTTCAAAAAGCACTTTGTCATCCAGAATAGATGGAATAAAAATACAGACAGGCAGTAACAAGGATTATTATTTAACTTATCGAACATGGAATGAAGGACAGTCATCTTATTATCCTGCCGTAAATAGTACAGAAAATGATTATGCAGGCTCCCCTGGAAAAGCTATTCAGAGGTTAAGTATCAATGTATATAGAAATAATGGCACAAAACTTACTTCCGGAATTATTGTTATGTATAGAGTATATACTGATTCAAGGTGGTTGCCATGGGTAAGTAACGCTGATCCTGAATGGATGAGAAATGTAAAAACTAAATATAGTTTGAATGGTACTTTAGATACAGGTTCATCTTATGCCGGCATAGACGGTAAAAATATTGGTGGCGTTGAAATTCGTATTTTTGAAGAAGATTCGTTAAATGCGGGTTCAGGTAGTTTCGTTGGTTCTGAAGAATTAATAACAACCCAGTATATGGCAAATAGTACATCTAATTGGAAAAGTTTCAATCATAAAGTAATGGCTTCTCCTATTGACGGTATTAAAATTCAGACCAATTCAAATTCGGATTTTTATTTGCGTTACAAAACATGGAACGAAGGACAATCATACTATTATCCTGAAGTAACAAGTTTAGAAAATGATTACGCAGGTTATCCAAATAAACCAATTCAGGGACTGAGTATAAGTGCATATAGTAAGGATGGAACAAAGCTAACTGCCGGTGTTGTTGTAATGTATCGTGCTTATGTTGATGGAAGATGGTTGCCATGGGTTAGTAATGCTGATCCGGAGTGGATGCAGGATGTTCAAGAAAACTATAATTTAGGTGGAACATTGGATGTCAGTTCATCATATGCCGGAATTATCGGTAAAAATATAAGCGGTGTTGAAATCTATGTGTTTAATGGCAAATCCATCTCATCATCAATCGGTAATTTATCCGGAGGCAAAGTAGCTTCAACACTTAGCTATATTGACGAAGATTCAAATTGGCATAGCTTTACTTCAATGGCAAGCTCCGTTCATATTAATGGTATAAAAATTAAAACCGACAAGTCTAAGCCATATTACCTTTTATACAGGACTTGGAATGAAGGAAAATCATACTATTATCCTTTTGTTAAAAGCAATGAAAATGACTATGCAGGATATCCGGGTGGCACTGTGCAGTTATTGAATATTCAAGTATATAGTAAAGAAGATGTAAAACTAACATCAGGTGTAGTTGTTATGTACAGAGTGCATGTACAAGGTAATTGGCTGCCTTGGGTAAGTAATGCTGATCCAAAATGGATGCGCAGTGTACAGTCAAAGTATAATTTAGATGGTACTTTGGACACAGGTTCTTCCTATGCGGGTATAGATGGCAAAAATATAAACGGCGTAGAAATCCATATCTATGAGGAAAATGAAATTTATACTAAGTCGCAAACACCTATAGGTAATAGTAAAATAATTCAAGCTCCGTTTATTTCCCAGTTAGGCAAATATCCGACAGGTTGCGAAAGTGTTACTACAGTTATGGCATTGAATCATATTGGTATAGATGTATCTGTAGACAAATTTATTGATTCATACTTAACTAAAACCGGAGTTCCTTTTGATCCCAGTATTTCATTTGGAGGAAACCCCAGATCTACGAGCGGGTATGGATGTTATGCACCGGTAATAAAGAAGGCATTAGATAAAGTTTTATCCGGACAAAAATATACTGCAAAACAATTGTATGGTGTTTCTCTGAAAAATTTATGTTCTAACTACATAGACAAAGGTATACCGGTAATTCTGTGGGCAACTATGTATATGAATACTCCATACATAAGTTCTACGTGGACCTACAACGGAAAAACCATTAACTGGATAGCACCCGAACATTGTTTGCTGTTAGTGGGATACGATAGTAGCCATTATATTTTTAATGACCCTCTGACTTCTCAGCCACAGACATACTATAGCAAATCTTCTGTTGAAACGGCATATAAAGGGTTAAATTATCAGGCTATTGTTCTTGAAAAAAAGGATAATAGTACGCCTACACCAACGCCTGCCCCTGTATATAAATACGGTGCTGTTAAAAATCCCGAAACAAAAGAAATATATCCCATTATGCTGTATGAAAATGGAAAAACTTATATTCAACCAGCTTATCAGTATGAAAATAAACCAGATGAGAAAAAACCAACAAGGTTGCAAAAAAATACATTTAACATAGCAAAGTTCATTTCAGGATTAGAGTTTGACGATAGTATGGTTGAAGCTCAAAACCATCCCGTAATAGGTAATTTTTCAGCAATACTTATAGGTGGAATTACATCTTTTTCAAATAGCTGGGAAACACTTTATATGGATGTGGATTATTACAAAGTTCTTTCTACAGGTCAAAAACAGGCAGTTATTCGTTGTGGTGCATCAAAATATTGTGATTTATTTAAAAATTGGGAGTTTTTTGGGATTCCAATTTCTATGAAGTGGCTGCATGGTAGTTTAATGAATTCCAATATGTGGTCAGCTGATGCATGGGAGAAAAATGTTGATGACATTGCAAAACAACAGTATGGTTATTATAAGGCAATTGCACCGATAAACTCATATAAATATGATATAGAGTTTACATTTGATAAAAGGAGAAAAGACGATAAATATGTTTCACAGATTTTTTGTGGTAAAAATGGTAAAATGTATGAGTATGCGACTATACACGATACCGAAAAAATTGAGATTGTTGTTACAGATGGATCAAAAACAGTTGATAGACTTAATATAATACCTATGATTAATCCTGTGAGTGAATTACCTGCAGATAAATTGGCACTTTTTGAATTTGTAAAAGCATAGTATTCACTAATAAAACAACAGCCGAAGTAGTAAAATGCTTCGGCTGTAATTATATCACTATTGAAAATTTAATAATTAATAGTCTTTTCCTTCTATTAATACCGCTCCGTCATCAATTTTGTAATGTTCAGAAACCTCAAGGGTATTTGCAACCCATAAAGCAACATCTCCTGAAGAAATCTCGTTGCTATCATCAAAAGCACCGCATACTGAGTAATTATCATCTCTGTAACAATTAATAGCTTTATGCGTAATATCATCAACCAAGTATGAATATTCTACAGTAATAATTTTACCGTCTTTCCCTTGATATTCTGAATATTTAAAATCAGATGCCCACGTTTTGTTGCGCAGGGAATCAGGAATTTCATAATCAGGAAAGCTGTCAGGATCTGAAAGAATATTCAATAAATCTGAAAAACTGTACTTCGAGCCGGTTTCTCCGTCAGGTAAGCTGTCCAAATATTTGCTTATATTTATGTGTTCAATGCTGTCGCTGATGATTTTTTCTATTCCGTCATATGTTCCTTTGAACAAATCTTCATAGCCCTGTTTGTATTCGTCTGATACCGGCAAAATATCATTTGTAGTATAGTTTGAAATAACTAAATAATCCTGAGAAATATAGTTTTTGTATTCCTCCGATTCGTTTGATGATGGACTCCTGCAAATAAGTGAATCTTTATCTGCGGCTACAGTTGTCCAGCTGTCGGGCGACTCAAATGTAAAGGTTACTAAATCTAATTGGCTGTTTTCCGTGACCTTTTTTGTTTCTACATAAGGCTTAATAATGGTATTATTCTGCTGACATCCTACGAGTGAAATCATAAGCACGATGGATATTATTGCTGATAAGATTTTGTTTTTCATTTGTATGCTCCTATTCCTATTATATATTTTAACTGGAAATTATTTGAGATTTTTGATTTTATGCATTTTTTACTAAATTGTGATATCTATTATACTTCTTGTATTGCTTTTTGTAAAGTAATAATAAAAATAAATTTCAAACTTAATTAAAGTAATAAAGGTAAGTATATCAGGACTTATGCAAAGTTATGTGGGATATGTTTGTTCTACGAAAGGTGGCATAAGATATGGATATACTTGAAGATTTATATTATGGAAACTTATTCCCTCACGAAAAATGTTCAAGGCTTGACGATGAGGTCAAAGAACTATTGAAACTGCTCAACAGGAATGAAGAAAAGTTTGTGGCAACCCTGACTGAGGTACAGAAAGAAACCTTCGAAAAATACAAGGACTGCAATCGTGAGATTTCTGAAATCAGTGAGCGAGAAATATTCCTGAACGGATTTCGGATGGGTGCAAGAATTATCATTGATGTAGTAAATAATTAAGAAATCGGATAAGCAATCAATGAAATTTGACTGCCTATCCGATTACTTTTTGCAAATTTTACTCAATACAAATTATATTCAATGCTTCTTCCTTGGAAATTTTATCCTCAAGATAATTATCTCTCGCAGTTCTCGCTTTTTCAAGCCAATCGTAATATTCCTCAAAACTTAAAGGCTTTTCCACAGTACCAGGTGTGTTAAGTGTTCTTTCATAACGCTTATACATTTTGCCTCGCTGTGTGTCAAAAGTTTTCAGCACCTCATTTCTGTTTGCCAAGATTCGGTGCTTTAATTTCGGCGCAAATTCCTTGCCAGTTTTACCATTATTCAGAACTCTGTCGCAGTACAGGGTTTTCTTTTTTGTCTTTGGCACAAAGTATCTGCCACAAAGCTGACAGCGGCAGAGGCGGTATCCGTTCTCAACAAATAAATGTAACAGCAGAAAATAATACTCTGTCAGGTTACGGATATGGTACATCTGTCTGGATTTGTTATCCTCAAAATAAAATACGGTGGAAATCTGTACGCTGTTGTAATTGAAATCTTCGTTAACATCAATTTCTATTTGATTTGATAAATCGCTGAAAAAGTGCAAAACAAAAAACTGCACGGTTTTTATCTGGTCAAGATAGCTTGCATATTCACGCAGATAATGTTCAGTTCCGTCGTTCTCTCCTAAAAAATCCTCAATCATAAGTCTGTTCAAAAGACCGTAAAAAGTTCTATATTCCGCCAATGCCTTTTCTGCTTTTGCAGTTAACTTTTTAATCAGTGCAAATCTTTCTTCACTTTCATCAGGATATGTTCTGTAAACTTTTCTTATTTCATTTTGCAGTTCAGAATACTCTTCAAAATCTTCTTCTGAGAAACTAATCAACTCATTTTTGATAGTAGTATTTTCAATTGGAATCTTATTGTTATTTTCCTGCATATAGCCGGAAATATTTCCTTTGGAATCAATTTTTAATAATAAACCTTCGTGCTTTGCCATATACACCTCTGTCCTGAAGTGAAAATTATAAAAATCACTTCAATTCATTTTGTCATATATTTTTCTTGAAAAGTATGAGATTATTGTATCACACTGGTGAAAAAATTCCAACAGCTTTTGGATTACAACTGAATAACCATACCAAAGCTAAAATATTTTGAAATCATATGAGGTATGAGTAACAGGGAAAGGAGAAAAATGATTAAGAATTTAAATTTGGAGTTGAGCAGTAAGGCAAGATTTGATTCAATCGACGGTGCAAGTCTTGTTGAAAAAGATTTGCCGAGAAAGAAGTTTATAATCAATTCACTTCTTGCAAGCGGTCTTTCGATTATAGCCGGCTCACCAAAGGTAGGTAAGTCGTGGCTTGTTCTTGACTGGTGCGTTCGGATTGCAAAAGGCAAAGATGTATGGAATCTGCATACCGACAGCGGTACAACTCTGTATCTGTCACTTGAAGATGATGAAAGCAGATTGCAGGACAGGCTGACAGCGATAACCGATGAAGTGCCGAGTGATGTTCATTTTGTTACGGATTGTTCAAAACTTGATGAAAGGTTGGAAGAACAGATTCAAACTTTTGTTGATGAGCATATGGATACTGTCTTGATAATCATTGACACGTTTCAACTTATCCGTTCTGCAAAAAATGACTCGAGCTATTCAAATGATTATCTTGAGGTACAGAAACTCAAAAAACTTGCTGATGAGTTGAAAATTGCTATTCTTCTGGTTCATCATTTAAGAAAGCAAGGCGACTCTGACCCAATCAATGAGATTTCAGGTACAAATGGTATAGCTGGCTGTGCCGATGCTCTATTTGTTTTGAAAAAAAGCAATCGCACGCAGGGCAACGCAACTTTATTTTGCACGGGAAGAGATATTGAGGACAGAGAAATTGAGCTTGCATTTTCAAAAGAGGATTGCACTTGGAAAATGACTGCAGACAGCGCAGAGAATCCGAATATGCTTTTGCCTGATGAAATGAACTTGCTCATTGAGATGATGAAAGCAGAAAAATATTTCAACGGAAGCAATGCGGAATTTCTTGAACGATATAATGCTTATTCAGGCAAAAATCTTTCTGCTCGTATTCTGAAAAGGATGATGAACAAGTGGAAGTATGACTTGAATGATAATCACGTTTATTTCAAATCGTATAAGGAAAATAACATCAGAAAGGTTGAAATCAAATATGATTTTGAGATTGATAATTCAGATAGCGAGTACGTTAGGTACGATAAGTACGATGAAAATATAGCCGTTTGATTTATCGTTTTTATCGTACTTATCGTCCTTAATGCAGATGTTGAGCAGAATTTGGCGGTTTGTCCGACTTTCAAGAGAAAACGGATAAAGTACCCGACTTCAAGCAAAAATCAAAATTTGGGCGGTTTGTGAGCGAAAGTAATTCTATATAACGGATTATGAATTCAGCGTAAAGTTGGGGTTCACATTTTCACAGCTTTTAAGCTGTGGCAAGCAACGCATTCGGCTGGTCGCTGACCTGCCGAATGCAATATACGGGCAGAAGCCCGAACCCACTTTATTGGCAAAGGAGGAAACCTAAATGAAAGACAGAAAAATGAGCATAAGAATATCGGAATCCGATTTACAGAAGATTCACAATAAAGCAGACAAGGCAAATTTAACTTTAACCGAATATATAACGAAGGCTTGCCTCGGAAAACAAATCTTTGTTGTTGACGGACTTGATGAAATTATCCGTCAGCAAAAGGCTATCGGCAGAAACTTAAATCAAATTGCAACACTTTGCAATATGGGTAAAGTCATTTGCTTTAATCTTGCTGAACTTACAAATCAGTATGCAGAGATGAATAAACTACTTACCGATTTGCTTGACAGAAAGAGGTGGTCATAATAGCAACAGTAAAATTTATCGCAAGCAAACAAATGCAGTCACGGCAAGGGTTAGCTTCAATCCTTGCCTACTGCAAACAGGATAAGAAAACTTTGTACGATGGCAGAAAGCTGGTGAGCGGAGTGAATTGTGTAGCAGAGTCAGCGTTCAATGAAATGATGAATACTAAAATTCAATATAGAAAAACTGATGGCAGAATGTACTATCATTTGTTTCAGTCGTTCCACCCCGATGAACCTATAACACCCGAAACTGCTCACGAAATTGCTTTGAAGTTTGCACAAGAGCAATTCAAAGGTTATGAAGTTTTAGTTGCTACTCATATTGACAGAGAGCATATACATTCACACTTCATTTTAAATTCTGTCAGTGCTGAAACAGGATTGAAATATCATCCAGATAAAAATGAGATACAACGGTTGAGAGATTATTCTGACAACCTATGCAGAAAATACGGTTTATCAGTTGTAATTCCTAAGCAACCAAAAGTAAAACAGATGTCGGCAAGAGAATATCGTTCAGCAGACAAAGGTCAAAGCTGGAAGTTACAGCTTGCAATAGCTGTTGATGAAGCTATGAAATATGCAACCTCAAAGGAACATTTCATAAGCCTGATGGAGAACGAAGGCTATGAAGTTAAATGGACGGCAGAAAGAAAAAGCATTACCTACACTACACCAAATGGAATGAAGTGCAGGGATAATAAATTACACGAAGAAAAATATCTTAAGGAGAATATGGAAAATGAATTCAGAATACGGGAAGAAATCACCACAGGAATTAAAGGAACAAGCCAAAAAGCAAATGCAAATCGCCTCAAAAGCAGAACCCTGCGTAGCGGTTACGGAGCAGAACTGGAAAGCATTAATTTCAACTCAGACAGCACAGATAGATATGCTGAAATCAATACTGGACGAAATTTCAGAACTGACTACGAAAGAGGAAATACGGATATACCTCAACCGCCAGATGAATTCCTTGCAGAAGTCTATCGACAATTCCAATGCAATGGCGCAGACCTTCAAGAAGGAGCTTCAGGATATGACGAACAATTACGTCAGTCAGATAAACAATGCGGCGAAGAATGCTTCACAACAGGTTGGGAGCACGAGCGAGAAATATTCATACAGTATCAGTCAGGCGGAGGAGAAACTGAATCATCATGTGAGGATACTGTTTTTCCTGGCTTTGATACCGACAGCTATTACAGCAATAACGGAAATGATATTGCATATCTGGTCGCAAATCTCACAAATATTTTAGACAGCAACCACCCTGTAGAGGACTGCACTACAATGAAAAAACCTCGTAAAGAGAGAAAGAACATACAAGAAAATCCACAAGGCGGATTTGGTATGAAGATGTAAAGAAAGGATTGCCATGAACGAAACTGAAAATAGAATAACACCAATCACAAGAAACGATATTGCGTTTAACCGCCGTCATCTGTAAGAAAGCGATAAGGTTAAAATCGGCAAAAAGAAATTTTTAGTCACATCGGTATTTCCTATCGGAACCGAGAACGGTGACAACCCAAGTGCCGATGAAAAAATTAAAAATTTACTTGAACGAAAAACGGGATAAATATTTTACTGGACATTCAAACCGAGTAGGAGTATTGTTGACTTGCAATCCTATTCGGTTTGATTCAACAGAGCCTGAACGGCTCGGAAAGGATGAAAAAATTATGAAATCAAACCAACAAAAGATTACCGCACTCTACTGCCGTCTTTCTCAGGAGGACGAGTTAGAGGGTGAATCAAACAGCATTAAAAATCAAAAAAGTATGCTCGAAAAATATGCCGCCGATAACGGCTTTGGCAACTGTCGGTTCTATATTGATGACGGTTACAGCGGAGTATCCTTTGAACGCCCTGACTTCAAGCGTATGATTGCCGATATGGAAAAAGGAGAAATTGGAACTGTTATCACAAAAGATTATTGTGCGATAATAGGACTAAATCAGAAAGACCTTGAAAACCAAGGCATTCTGGCTTAGTCCCTTCTTTTTTTGACCGAAAACAAAGGACTTTCACAATAATCAAGCAAGCCGGAGGGTGCTGCTGCACACTTCCGGCAGAAGGAGGTATCATGAGAGCTTTCAAAGTCTTCTTGAAGGAGGTCGCGTTGCCACTCGGACTTGCGTTTTGTCTCGCAGCATTCTTGAAGCCGATCTACATGGCTGACGGAGTATGCGACTTCTTCCTGATGTGGCTTTGTGTTGGCTTGCCGTTCGGAATCCGAAGGATGTGTCTCTGGCTCGTCCCGTTCGGTTTTGGAATAGCCGCAACAGTCGGCATCTTCGCACTCAATATCATCGTGGGCGGTCTCATCGGAGGACTTGCCTTGATCATCGGGCTGCTGCTCGGTGTCGTTCACACCATCCGAGAAATCATCTAAAACATATCGTTAAATCTAAGAGGGTTTGTTTCATTCTCCATTACGGAGTATGAGACAAACCCTCTTTTTTTGTTGCCCAAAAGCTGGTGACTTCGCTCTTGAAGGTGCAGCTTGCGGAAAGAAAGGAGTTTTGAAATGAGCAAGATGACCACCGGAAAGCTGCACTCTATCGAAGCACTGATGCAGGATGTTCCCGGTTTTGACCACTACGACAGCGGACATGAAGGCATCCTTCCTGAGTGCAGGAAGTGTCGTTTCCATCGTCCGTTCTGGAAATATCAGTCCTGCGTGTATGAACTTTGTCCGTACTCGCATGAAAAGTTATCAACACGGAGGGATATAAACCATGTCGAAAAAGACAAGTAATACCATGCCGGAGTTTGATATTCATGTAGCCGGTGGATTTACCACCATGCTGAATCACCACCTTCGGAACAAACAGCTTTCATTGAAGGCTGTTGGGCTTCTCTCAAAAATCCTGAGCCTCCCTCCTGATTGGGACTACTCCATGAAGGGACTCGCCACGCTCAATACCGATGGCATAGATGGAGTTCGGTCAGCGATGAAGGAACTTGAAGATCAGGGCTATATCATTCGGTATCAATCGAGAGATGCAAATGGACGGATGTCGCGTTCGAGGTACGAGGTGTTTAACATACCGCAACCGAAAAATCCGGCATTGGACAAACCGTTATCGGAAAATCCAACGACGGTTAAGCCGTCACCGGATATGCCGTCATCGGACAATCCAATGCAAATAAATACTAATCAAGTAATTACCCAAAAAAGAAATAACTCTCTTAGCAATTATCAATCTATCAATCTTGATGGGATGGATGCGATGGATGAAAGAGAGAGTTATAGAGAACTTATCAGAGACAATCTTGAGATCGACATACTCTCACAGGACAGCCGGTATGATACTGCCCGTGTGAATGAAATGGTGGAGATCATGCTTGACGCAGTATGCTCTACCAGCCCTACCATTCGGATCAATGGCGAGGATATGCCTCAGCAAGTGGTCAAGTCTCGGTTTCTAAAGCTGGACAGCAGCCATATTGAGTATGTCCTTCAAGCTATGAACGATAATCCATCTGACATTCGGAACATCAGGGCATATATGCTTACGGCACTCTACAATGCGTCCCTGACGATGGATAACTACTACTCGGCTCTTGTCAATCGTGACTTCTACGGTGGAGGTGGCAAGCCCAAGTCGAAGTCTTACGACTATGAACATCCATACGAGCCGGGTGAAACACTCTGACGAAGGAAGGAGGTATCAAGCGTGATCATCATTTATCTTCGGGGTGTGCCACCTTAGCCTTGGCTCTCCCCACCAATTCCAAGAAAGGAGGTTCCCATGCAGGATGAAGTAAATACCAAAGTTGTTGCTATCGCTATCAAGGGCGGCAAGATCACCGGTGAGCTGCTGGACAAGGCTCTCAAGAAGTTCATTGAGGAAATTGAGAAGGCTCAAAAGACCGCCTCTCAGCCGAAGACTTATCGAGGCAAGCAGACGATCAAGCATCTGGTCGAGCAGAATGCCGCTATCAGCAACATCGAAGTGACAGACGGAAACATCAAGTCCTTTGAGCGCACTGCCAAGAAATACGGGATTGACTATGCTCTCAAGAAGGACACCTCTGAGCAGCCTCCGCGCTATCTCGTCTTTTTCAAGGGGCGTGATGTGGATGTTATGACTCAGGCGTTCAAAGAGTTCTCCGCAAAGTCTGTCAAGCAGAAAGACAAGCCTTCTCTGAGGAAGAAGCTCTCCCATGAGCAGCAGCAAGCCAAAAAGCAGCAGCGTGAGAAGGTCAAGGTCAAATCGAAAGATCGAGGCGTTGATCTATGACAAAGAAAATCGACATCAAGCGTCTCATCCTTCTCAATCTCCCGTATGTGTTCGCGTTCTATTTCGTAAACAAAATCTCCACGGTTTTCCGATTGGCACCCGGCACCGAGATGATTGATAAGCTCACCGGTGGCTTTGCCAACTTCGGATCAGCCTTCTCAAATCCACTGCCCAGCTTCAATCCGATTGACTTGCTCATCGGTGTCACAGCAGGAGCATTGCTCAAACTGGCGGTCTACATGAAGGGCAAAAACCGCAAGAAGTTCCGTCAAGGCGAGGAATACGGATCTGCCCGTTGGGGTAAGCCGGAGGACATCAAGCCGTATCAGGATGAGAACTTTGACAACAATGTCATTCTCACGCAGACGGAAGCCCTCACGATGAACAGCCGTCCGACGCAGCCGAAGTACGCCAGAAACAAGAACATCCTTGTCATCGGCGGCTCAGGCTCAGGTAAGACGCGCTTTTTCGTTAAACCAAACCTGATGCAATGCCATTCTTCATATTGTGTGACCGATCCGAAAGGTACGATCCTCGTCGAATGTGGCAGAATGCTTGAGAAGAACGGCTATGTCATCAAGTCGCTGAACACCATCAATTTCAAAAAATCCATGCACTACAACCCATTCGCGTACATCCGCAGTGAAAAAGACATCCTCAAGCTGGTCAATACAATCATCGTCAATACGAAGGGAGATGGCGATAAGTCCGGAGAGGACTTTTGGGTGAAGGCTGAAAAGCTCTACTACACTGCGCTCATCGGGTACATTTGGTACGAAGCACCGGAACACGAGAAAAACTTTACTACCTTGCTCGAAATGATCAATGCTTCGGAAGCCAGAGAGGATGACGAAACCTTCAAAAACCCGGTGGACATTATGTTTGATGAGCTGGAAGGCAGAGACCCGGATCACTTTGCAGTCAAGCAATACCGCAAATACAAGTTAGCAGCTGGCAAGACAGCTAAGTCGATCCTTATTTCCTGTGGCGCGAGACTTGCTCCTTTTGACATAGCTGAACTTAGAGAGCTGATGAGCTATGATGAGATGGAGCTTGATACCCTCGGAGATCGCAAAACAGCTCTCTTTGTCATTATCTCCGATACCGATGACACCTTCAATTTTGTCGTGGCTATCATGTACTCCCAGCTCTTCAACTTGCTCTGTGACAAGGCTGATGATGTCTATAATGGCAGACTTCCCGTTCATGTGAGATGTCTGCTGGATGAGTTCGCCAACATCGGTCAGATACCAAAGTTTGATAAGCTCATCGCAACCATCCGAAGTCGAGAAATCTCAGCATCCATCATTTTGCAGTCTCAGTCACAGCTCAAGACCATCTACAAGGATGCAGCCGATACCATAGTCGGCAACTGTGACACGACTCTTTTCCTCGGTGGCAAAGAAAAGTCCACCTTGAAGGAACTCAGTGAGGTGCTGGGCAAGGAGACCATTGACCTATACAACACGAGCGAAACGCGCTCAACGAACAATTCCTACGGCTTGAATTACCAGAAAGTCGGCAAGGAGCTGATGTCTCAGGACGAGATCGCCGTCATGGACGGCAGCAAATGTATCTTACAGCTTAGAGGCGTGAGACCTTTTCTCAGTGATAAATACGATATTACGAAGCATCCAAGATACAAGCTGCTCTCCGATTTTGACAAGCGAAACGCTTTTGACATCGAGAAATACCAATCCCGGAAGCTGGTCATCAAGCCTACGGAAACCTTTGATCTTTACGACATGGGCGAGATCGAAGCAGAATGAAGCCCCGTCTTGTACCGCGCAATGAAGCGGAACAACGACGGGGCTTCTATTTTTTTGCCCAAAAACAAAAACTCACCAATTTCAAGGAGGAAATAATCTATGGCATTTATCACTCAGGCGGTCACTGTACTGCAAACTCTCGTCATCGCCCTCGATGCCGGTCTGGCAGTGTGGGGTGTGGTCAACCTCATGGAAGGCTATGGCAATGATAACCCCGGCGCAAAATCTCAGGGCATCAAGCAGCTCATGGCTGGTGGTGGCGTTGTCCTCATCGGCACTACTCTGATCCCTCTGCTTTCCACTCTGTTTTAATCTCCGGCTCACCGTCAATCGGGAGGGCGCACATCGCGTCCTCCCACATCTTTTCTGAAAAATAAGGAGGAAATAATCTATGGCATTTATCACTCAGGCTATTACCGTTTTGCAGACCTTGGTCATCGCCCTCGGTGCCGGTCTCGCAGTGTGGGGTGTAGTCAACCTCATGGAAGGCTACGGCAACGATAACCCCGGCGCAAAATCTCAGGGCATCAAGCAGCTCATGGCTAATTAGATGTAATAAAAGCGGAGAAAGGAAAAGCACAATCCAGACGGAACCGGCGGTGTAGTCAAGAAATATTGTGGAAACGCAAGATTTCTGCTATAATGGGTATAAAACACTTGACGATGGAAAGAAAGGCGGGAAGCCTATGCACATTAGTTATCAGCCACTATGGAACACACTGAAAGAGCGTGGCATGAGGAAAGAGGATTTGCGGCTTGCCGCCGGTCTTACCACAAATATGATTGCCAACATGGGCAAGGGAAAGAATATCAGCATGGAAACGCTGGTTCGCATTTGTGAAGCCTTGAATTGTGGTATTATGAATGTGATTAAATTAGAACAGGACAATATCTAAAGCGATATAATTTTATATTTGATTCGATTTGCACAAAAAATTAAATTTTAATTGTGTATATTTTCTATTGTACCCAATGTAAATAAGTGCTATCATAAAATAAAACAAGTACATTTGAAACATTTTATGATTTGAGAGTGTGCTTGCAGGTTAGTAGCATATTGCCAATAACTGAATACAAAAAATGTAGGTTCTGGTCATTTTAGAAAGGAGCATTGTTTATGAAAAAATTTAGTAAAAGATTGTTTACCTCGTTGGTAGCGTTTTGTATGCTTTTTTCTGTGAGTGCGGTTCCTGCTTTTGCAGCGGAAACAACAACGGAAATAACGGATACTCAACAGCCGGTAGTCATTGGAGAATATGACGGATACTTAACCGATGTTATGATTTCCGATGGTGTCACCAAAAGAGCAGTCGCTAATGTTCGTATTAACTCTTATGCAACTTATGATGAGGATGATGGGATTCAAGTTCATGTGAAGTTGTATGTACCGTGGTATGAATCTCCAAAACCGGAGTTCACTGGTATGACTGGTACAGTTAATGTGCTTATGAACAAAAAATCCACCAATACGGCATTTGCAGAATTAGCCGACGGTGAAGAAACAATCGAAACTGATGTGGATACTGGAAGAACAGGTAATAGCGGAGATAAGGGAACGGTTTCTGTTTCTGGTGTTGCTACCGCTAATAATGCCTTGGCAGGCGGTGGAGCTTTCGCTATTTCTTACCCTGTGACACTTCCCTAATTAAATGCAAAACAGTTGTGAATTAAGGTTGGTAATAGGTAAAATGAAACGGTTATTGGCAATATGCGTATGTTTTTTTATGTGTGTAGGCTTATGTTCGTGTGATTCTTCCCAAACTCGGTCGGTATCATCATATAACTGGTCTTTAGAATTTATTACTGATTTAGATGGTAATATGTTATTCTCAGGTTCAGTGCATGATGACATACCAGTATTGGATTTGACATTGAGTTTTGAAGAAAAAAGTTTTATCTTAACAGATAACACTCATAAACAAGAATGGACAGGTACATATTCGCTTGAAAAGATTGACAATTCTTCTTCGAAACTCGGATTAACTTTTGAAAATTTAGAGGAGCCTGTTACAGGCGTATATGGAACAAGAGTTTATTCTGATGATTCAGAAAGCGCAACAATTACATTACAAACTGATGAAAATATCCTGTCTTTTGTTGGAGAAGATTCATAAATAAAAACAGCCGCTGTAGGAACAAAATCCTACAACGGCTGTTTTTATTTCCACGGCCTGCGCCGGAAGTTCATACCAGACTGTTTTATCAGCGGGGATTTCTTGAACAGCTTTTTCAAAAGGCTTCGTTCCTCTTGTGAGAGCCGCTTGTATTTGAGCCGGAACGCCTTGCAGAATATCTCCGTGAATTGCTGAACCCTGTCCCCCGGAGATTGCATGGCCTTTTGTACTTCCCGTATAAGTTCATCGGCAGGCGTGGTATCCGGCGCACTTTCGCTGTCATTTTCGTGCGCCTTGCGTATATCATGGAGAATGACGTCCCATGTTTTGTGCGTCACATGGCAGAAAAAATCTTCTTCCTCTATCTGACAGGCTTCCAACACTTTGATTGCCCGGTCTGCCGCAGCTTCGGGGTGTTCTTCCAGTACCATAGCCCGTAAAGCAGCCAGTGAGCTGTTTGTGTCATGGAAGTGCATGGTTGCTATCCCGTCCACATAGATTTCTGCGTCTGCCAGCAATTCCTTAAATTTTTCATGGGAGATAATCTCACACAGCAGCCGGTTATTGAAGCGTTCACTTTTCAGCAGTTCCACGACTTCATCACTCAAATGTAATTCTTCTATCGGGGTGTTTTCATATCTCCGATTATTGGTAAGGCCGAGCAGATAGTCAACCGACACCTGATAGAAGTCTGCCAGCTTCAACAGGCTGCCGTGGTTAATTTCCTTGTATTCGTCGTTGTCGTTTTCATAACTGCCGAGGGCTGATTTTGAAATGCCGGTTTCCTGTGCCAGTTCTTCCAGATTCAAGCCCCGTTCCACCCGTAAATCTTTCAGGCGTTCCTGTACGGAAATGCGGGTTTTCATAAACACATCGCTCCTTCCTGCGGCTGGCTGCCGCTGTTATTCCTTATTATACCATATACCGTTCCGAAATCGTGGAATTTTTCGATTTTGGGGCGGTTTTCCTATTTTATGGACATACGGGAAAGGGTTCAAAAATGAGCTATGATTAAGTCAGTTCATCGATGGATTATTCCAATCGAATGACCGGCCTGATGGGATATGCTCCCCGGCGATGTAGCGCAACGACCTGCGGCAAGGAAATGGAGGAACCTTGACCGCAGCGAGCGTACCAACGGGAACGAAACGCCGCTGTGAGATTCAGGGGCAGGAACGACAGCAGGACAACCCGGCAGAACTGATACCAAAACGCTACCCAAACACGACAAATCGGCGGGGTGTAGTCTGCCCCGTCCGTAATACTATGGGGCATTTCAAAGCGGCTCTATGGCCGTATTTTCCTTGAAAATCGCCCCGAAACATGACACCAAAAACCGCTATCCGCCCATCTCTACCGTTACGGCTGAAATGGACGGATTTTCTATGATAGGAGGCACCATGCCGAGAATGAGCAAGAAACGGAAGTTGGAGCTGTCCTTCTTCCTCAATGACCGGGGGCGTGTGGCCTACAACGACCTGTGCCGGAAGTGCCAGCATAAGTGCAAGCAGAGTTTCCGGCTGTCGTGATAGACTGCCCCCATTACCTGTCAAAACGAGCCAAGCGAAAGGAGAAAATCAGTTAAATGGAATTTGAATTTATGAGCGCAGACACGGTTCTGCCGCCTTGTATGCCGCTACCCGCCGCAATGCTTCGGCTGCCGATCAGCAGCACAGCAAAAGTCATGTATGCCCGTCTGCTGAACACCACCCTTACGGCAGGGATAGAGGATAGCAACGGCATTTTGTTTGTCCGTTTTCCTATCATGGAATTAGCGGCAGCCCTCTCCCGCAGCCCCGTCACTGTGAAGCGTTCCCTGAAAGAATTGGAGGACATCGGGCTTATCCTGCGGGTGCGCCGGGGTGTGGGAGAACCAAACCGCATTTACACGCTGCTTCCCAAAGGAGGGCTGCCATGATAAATGAGAAGCTGGAAAAGCTGAATCAGGAGATTGCCAAAGGCGAAGCCAGACTGCGGCGGGCGCAGCATGAAGAAAAAATACTGGAACACCAGGTGAAGCAGCTTACCCGGAAGGAACGGACGCACCGGCTCTGTACCAGAGGAGCTATGCTGGAAAGTTTCCTTTTAAGGCCGGAAGTGCTGACAGACGAGGATGTGATGGACATTCTGAAACAGGCATTTTCTCAAAGTGGCATGAAGGAAATAGTTGCAGAAAGCGTGAAAGGGCGGGTAGCCGGGGAATCCCTTACGGAGTAAGGGCGCAACTATACACCGGTCAAGCCGGTGCGTTGCGCCCTGCCGGGGGCTTCCTGCGGAAAGCGGATGATTTTCAGCACCGTTGCGGCTGCTTCCAATCATCACAGGGGACGCTACACTTCCCCTGCGCTGGCTGCGCCAGCTACCCCTTTGTGGACTTGCCGCCCGGGAACACCTTGCGCTGCAAGCTGTTCCCGTCCAGCAAGTTTACAATTTATCTATTCCAAAACAGGACTGCCCGTAGTATAATAAAGCTAATGACGAACACTATCTAAGGAGATGGTTTTATGTATGGATTGATTGCTTTGAATTTCATCATACCCTTTGTTATGGTTTTTGTAGGATATATCTTAAAGAAGCACCCGGTAAAAGATATGACATCCGGTAACGGATACAATACGCCTACATCTCGGAAGTCACAAGAGCATTGGGATTATGCACAAAGCATAGCACCTAATATTTTTATTGGTATTGGCAAAACATTAGGTTTGGTAGAAATCGTTTTGTGTATATCCTTACTTCTTCTTAATATTTCTACACAGACTACCGTATTTGCAGGAGTAGTTGTTGGAATTATTTTTCTGATTTTTGGATTTTATAAAACAGAAACTGGAATTACAAGTAAATTTGCGAACAAAAACTTTTAAGCTATTAGACAGCTTTCCATCATCGAGCCAACCTGACCCGAACCTTCAAAACTGAATACTAATCGCCTACCAGCGACACCACTAAGCAGGAAATCAGAAACGGTTTCCTGCTTTTCTTTTGCCCAAAATCAACCACAGGAAGGAGGAACGCTATGCCCTGTCCACACCATGATATAAAAATAATCCAGCGCAGCAACCACCAGTCAGCCGTTGCGTCTGCCGCCTACCAGAGTGGGGAACGGCTGTTTTCCGAGTACGACCAGAAGCAGAAATACTATTCCCATAAAAGCGAGATTGTCCATACAGAAATCATGCTGCCGCCCCACGCCCCACCAGCGTATGCAGACCGCAATACTTTGTGGAACGCCGCCGAAGCTATCGAGAAGCAATGGAACTCCCAGCTTGCCCGGAGAATCGTGCTTGCCATACCGAGGGAAATCC
>ERZ773155.498-NODE-498-length-35122-cov-7.212308_pt1 | contig 35122 bp, 34 predicted proteins | sample MGYA00511262_ERZ773155 | MGnify/ENA primary metagenome ERZ773155 (study PRJEB29015, sample SAMEA2737828) | human gut metagenome | biome: human gut; feature: human-associated habitat; material: faeces | place: China | collected 2012 ... | reverse complement strand
CACCATCGAGGAGTCCAAGACCGCCGAGACCTACAGCGAGGTCGTCGAGGGCATGCAGTTCGACCGCGGCTATATCGCCCCCTATATGGTCACCGACACCGAGAAGATGGAGGCCGTTCTGGATGACGCCGCCATCCTCATCACCGACAAGAAGATCTCCAACATCCAGGAGCTGCTGCCCATTCTGGAGCAGGTGGTCCAGTCCGGCAAGAAGCTGCTGATCGTGGCGGAGGATGTGGAGGGCGACGCCCTGAGCACCCTGATCGTCAACAAGCTGCGCGGTACCCTGAACGTCTGCTGCGTGAAGGCGCCCGGCTTCGGCGACCGCCGCAAGGAGATGCTCCAGGATATGGCCATCCTCACCGGCGGCACCGTCATTTCCTCCGACCTGGGCTATGAGCTCAAGGAGGCCACTGCCGATATGCTGGGCCATGCCCGCCAGGTCAAGGTGACCAAGGACAACACCATCATCGTGGACGGCTCCGGCGAGAGCAAGGCCATTAAGGACCGTGTCGCCCAGATCCGCAGCCAGATCGAAGTCACCACTTCCGATTATGACCGTGAGAAGCTCCAGGAGCGTCTGGCCAAGCTGGCCGGCGGCGTGGCCATCATCCGTGTGGGCGCCGCCACCGAGTCCGAGATGAAGGAGAAGAAGCTCCGCATCGAGGACGCCCTGAACGCCACCCGCGCCGCCGTGGAAGAGGGTATCGTGGCCGGAGGCGGTACCGCCTATGTCAACGCCATTCCCGCTGTGGAGAAGCTGCTCAAGACCGCCGAGGGCGACGAGAAGACCGGCGTGGCCATCGTTGCCAAGGCCCTGACCGAGCCCATGCGTCAAATCTCTGCCAACGCCGGCATCGACGGCTCTGTGGTGCTGGAGAAGGTCAAGAACAGCAAGAAGGTGGGCTACGGCTTCAACGCCCTGAGCGAGACCTACGTGGATATGATCTCCGCCGGTATCGTGGACCCCACCAAGGTGACCCGCTCCGCGCTGGAGAACGCCGCCTCCGTGGCTGGCGTGCTGCTGACCACCGAGTCCCTGGTCACCGATAAGCCCGAACCCCCTGCGCCTGCCGCTCCCGCTGCCCCCGACATGGGCGGCATGTACTAAGAGATAGCCGCTGACCCTTGAAATTTCTGGATTTTCCGTAAGTGGTGTGGCTGATTTACACCAAATTTACACCAATTCAGCGCTTAATAGGTAAATACAACCGCCGCTCACGCTAAAGTGAGCGGCGGTTATTCTTCTTTTAGCATTCTTTTGCGCTATCAAGATAATCTAGAATTTGTCCATTCAAACTCTTACGAATTTCTCGCCAGTTAGGAAGGTACTTGTCCATAAGTGTGGCAAACTTCTCATTATGGCTCTTTTCAATTAAATGCATTAGCTCATGTACAATGACATATTCCAAGCACTCTGGTGTCTTTTTTGCCAACTGAAGATTGAACCATACCTTTCGCGTTTTCACATTGCAGGTGCCCCATCGGGTAGTCATATTTTTTATCTGCCATCCATCTGGGTGGAGATCTGAAATTTGTTCCCATTTGGGCAGAACACGCTCGATCTCCGCCTTAAGGATGCATCGATACCATTCGTTTACAAACTTTTCTCGCTGCTCGGTGGTGCTGCCCTCTCGCACAGTGAGAATGGCCTTTTCTCCGTCCAAAATCAAAGAATTTCCCTTATTGCTGTAGTTGACCAGCAAATAATACTGTCGGCCCCATACATACAGCGCCTCACCGGAAACATATTCTCTGGCTGTTTGCCGAGGCTGCTTTTCAAATTTTTCCTGTTGCCGCCGAATCCAGCCAATTTTCGTCCGAATGAACAGTTCAATACTCTCATCACTCAGATTGACCGGGGCAGACACCTCCACATGACCGTCCGGCGGTTTGACATAGAGGTGCATATTTTTGATTGCTTTTTTTGTTACGGACACTTCTATGCCGTTTACCACCATACGCATTAATATTCCTCTTGTTCTACAATAATTTTGAATACACGTTCCACTTCATCCTTGGATTTAAGGATTTTCAGAAGTTCACGCTTGATGCGGCGCTCCTTAACTGGGTCGTTACGGAACCTGTCCATCTTGGAACGAATAACAGCAGCGTGAAGGGCTTCTGCAAGATCGGCATCACAACCAGTATTGTCATACAGCGCTCTCATGGCAGCGCTATGGCGCACTTTTTCAGGGTAGTTCTCATTCTCCTCTGGCTTTGTTACATTACGCGCCAGTTCTATATATTTTTCCAACAATTGTGCATATGTAATGACGCCCTGCTTGCGCTCCAGAATCAGCTGCTCCAGAACGGCAGACATCTTTTCATAGTATTTGGGGTTTAGGACAATCTTCTCGACAACCTTCTTGCGGATGTTATTTTCGATGGCCTCTGCTGCGCTCTCTTGCTCCTTGGACTTATTCCCATCACCCTCCATTTTTTCACGCTGGGCCAAAATAAAATCGAGCAGAGTAAAATCATCAAAATCGCCGATGATACGGGCATCCTCCGCTACAATGTAATTATCGATCAGATATCGCATTCCGGGTTCGTATGCCTTCAGGTCAATAAAATCGCCACTGGAACGACCAATAGTAGCCTTCAGAGCAACATAAAAATTGACCATTTTATTATACTGTTCTTGTTGCGTTACAGAATAACCCAGTTCGCCCATCATAGGCTTTACTTCAGCATAAGCACGGATGATGGCATTGACCAACCGGTACAGCCGTTCACGCATTCTAGCATACGCCTCATCATTGTTCACATCAATACCGTTTTCACCGCAGAAATAGTGCAGATATCAGCATAGTCCTGACCGGCAAATTTATCAGAAACATACTTCACGAACAGAAGTGTGAGGATATAGTCCTTATATTGGGAGGCATCCATGCCACCTCTTAATGCGTCACAGCTCGCCCAAAGAGAACTGTATAATTCGCTCTTTTTTACAGCCATTTCTATTTCTCCAATCTCGTTGTGATTCCAACTATCTCAAAGCATATCTTTTGTCTTCCGCACCAGGTACAGTGGAAGATTAGTAATGGCCCCATCCCTCCGATAGCCCCTCTTGGAATAGCGCAGGGCATGCTCCGGGTGGTGGTCGGCGATATACTTCTTAAACGACGGTGCAGACTTATCCTCTCCACCTTTAGCCTCCACAGGGATGATTTCAGTACCGTACTGGATAAGGAAATCAATCTCGCTGTTTTTATCGGAGTAGTAGCGGGGCTCTACCTCGAACTGGCCGCGAAGCTGCTGCAGGACATAGTTTTCCGTCAGCGGACCTTTGAACTGATAATCCGTCTTTAACAGAATCGCGCTGTTGTCAATGCCTGCCATGTGCTTGAGCAGGCCGGTGTCGAACACGAAGAGCTTGAACTGGTCCAACTTGTCAAAGGCTGCCAAGGGATGCTCCATCTTAGAGACATTGTAGACACGGTTCAGCATCCCGGCGGAGACCAGCCACTCGATGGCCTCCTCAAAGTCCCGGGCCCGGCCGCCCTCCCGGACAGCTCCATACATGAACTTCTCATTGGACTTTGCGAGCTGAGCCACAATGCTGCGGAATACCATCAGAATGCGGCCGCTGTTGACCTTGCCGTTATGTTTGGAGAAGTCATTTTCATAGACCTCGATCAGTTCCTTCTGGATCTGTGAGATCTTGGCCGGGTCTTTATGCGCAATCCATGAGGAAACGCACTCCGGCATTCCGCCGATAATCAGATAATAGTTGTATGCCTCCAGCAGCCGGTTGTGGAAAATTTCTTCGATTGGCTGCTCTTTTTGGATGCTGCAATAGTATGCGTACAGGCTCTCGTCCGTGGCCTCCAGAAACTCGTCAAAGGTCAACGGATAGATGTCCAGCAGATTGACCATGCCCACGGGATAGGACTTAGGCTGCGCCAGAAGGGTTCCCAGCAAACTGCCAGCGGCGATCACATGGTATTCGTTGGCCTTTTCCTTGAAATATTTCAAAGTATTCAGCGCTTCCGGGCACTCCTGTATCTCGTCAAAAATAATCAGGGTTTTCCCCGGTAGAATTTTCTCCCCGGCGATCAGGGACAGCAGTTCAATGATTCGCTGGGGGTTTTTATTGGTCTCAAAGATGGATTTTAGCTCATCTTCCTCATCAAAGTTGAAGTAGACATAGCTGTCGTAGTAGTTCTGCCCGAACTCTTTCATCAGCCAGGTTTTTCCCACCTGCCGGGCGCCTTTCAGCACCATTGGCTTGCGGTCTTCGCTGGACTTCCATGCTACAAGTTCCTGAATTGCATTGCGTTTCATGCGACTCACCAGCCTTTCCTATTGCATAAATAGCGTATCACATTTTTCTGGAATTATCAAACTATATGTTACACATTTTTCTGAAATAATATGACAGTATAATTCCGTTTTTTCTGTTGTGGTCTTATTGGCTATGATATCAGCCCTTTTCACTGCAATATCTCCATGCCATACACATAACTGCGACTTATACTACAGTTTCCCGAAAGAGTACATTCAGCGTAGACTTAATGTAAACACACAATTGCTTCTGTGTACTTAGGTCCACGCTGAATGTTTTTTAAAATTTTTTTGCTCACATTACTGGTCAAAGTGGGCCTGTTTTCTACATTTATTATGAGAGGAACGATTCTAAATCCCATTCGATAGCGGTTTTCGCAGCGGGATGCTAGAAGGCGTCGGTTTTCTCTGTTTATTACAAGCGAGTTTGAGGCCCATGCGCGCTGGCCACATTCGCCGCACAAAGGAAGGAACATGATATGCCCAAACGAAGATCCAAACCCACGATTGTTGCCTGGCTGTCGGCCAAGCCGGGCAACGACGAAAAACGATTTATACAGGTTGGAGATACTCTGATGCTGTCTCCACAATTCCGTGCCCTTGGTATCGGGGCCAGATACCTTTATCTTTGCATGGCTATGGAAAGCGGTGGAAAACGTGATTTTGTTTTCCCACAGTCTGCCGCAAAGAAGTACGGGATCACATCCTCCAGCCTGTGGCGCCATGTGGCCGAACTGGAGTCCGGGAAGTTTATTGAGATCTATTCCGGAAAGCCAACACGGGAACCGAACCAATATAAATTTTGCTTTTCATGGAAGCAATCCTGGCCCCCGCATGCTTTCGCTCCACCGATGGCTATATGTAGTAAATCTGGCCCAAATTGAACCAAGGAAAACCATCTGAAAATCTCACTGGTTATTCCAAAGTGGATAAGTGCCAACCGCAAAAATCGCAACACTTCCACCAATTTGATAGAAGTTTTTGAACACGCTTGTTCCAAAAAGACATAGCCAAAATGAAAGGAGCCGCCATGAACTCCATGTACTTTACTCGCAGAAATCAGATTCTACTGGATGCCGTCCGGTCGGCAGAAAATGCTGCCATCCAGCTCCGGCAGTATGCCGCCGCTGTTCTGGAGCCTGTACAGACCGTTCCGGGAGACGCGTTTTCTGACAGCAGCCAAGCCGCAGTCGTAGAGATCACCCCAGAGGGCTGGCTGGCAGTCTCCCTCCCAGGGATGATGCCCCGACGGGATGACGCTGACCGCTCCCGGTTTCTTGCCGGACTGCTGCGGGATTCCATCCGTAGGGCCTTCCCGGAGAACATGACCAGCCGAAGTTCCGTGCCTGCGTGTTGGTGTATGAGCACATCTATGACATCAACCGCAACCGCCGTTTTATAGACCACGACAATCTGGAACTGAAGCACTGTCAGGATGTACTGGAGGCAGCCTTCCTCACAAACGATACGGCTGCCCTTTGCTCTGCGTTTCAGTGCAGTCACCGGAGAGAGCAGGACGGAACCCGTATCTGGATCTTGCCGCCGGAGCAGTTCCCGGAATGGTTGAAAAGTCATCCGGAATGCTGGAAAAGCGCCACCGAAACTATGCAGGAATAGGCCGAAAAATACATACCTATTTTGGTCGAAAACCCCTTGCAGATTTTCGGTGTTATGTAGGACCGTGAGCCCATTGGGGCGCAAGGGGTTCCTAATGCCAAACAGTCGGGGGTGGGATTGAGTTGGTAAGGATTTTGATGACAGGCGATGAGCGCAGTCAGGCAGCCTGATGGAAAGGCGCATGTCAGTTGAGGGGTGTGGGTATGAGGCGCCGGCAGCCTTGTGAATTGTGTTTCGTGTTTGCTGCTGCGGACCTGTTGAGTGCGCTGTTGCTGTGAGAATACGTATGGAGGATATTGGGATGCAGTTAAAGAATGGATGTATGGCTGTGAAGCTGATGGAGTTTGTGGGCCTGTGCGGCGAGGTGCCGGTGCCGCTGGTGCGGAAGCTGCCAGGGTACTATGATTATAATCGCCGCTTGGTTACAAGGTTGGTGCAGGAGGGGTATCTGAAGGAGCGGCGCATGAAGGGATACCGGCGAAGGATCGTCCGCTCATTGAGTCTGACAGAGGCCGGCTTGGGTCAGCTTCAAAGGGTAAGCCCGGGACAGGCGCAGCGTGTTCGAGCCCATGTGCTGGCTCCGGAGAATGGTCACGGGAACTGGAAGAAAACACTGCGGCTCCACCGGGGAGCGGCCTGCCTGTTGGCTGCTATAAAGCTGAAAGCCGTCTGGCAGCCCGGGCGACAGAAGGATGCCGCACTAGAGAAACAGCTCACCTATTACAGCGCCTATGAGCTTGCCAGGGAATACGGCTGGGATAACAAGGGCGCGCGTCTGTCAGGTGTTCTTGTGTCCAGGTATGCCTACTCCCCTCTCTACTACCTCGGCGACAGCAATATGCGCTGGTCTGATGAGGCGGAGCGGATGTTCCTCGACCATGTGGAGTCCTCCCCGCTGGGATGTGGTCGAACTCTCGGCAGCAGCCTCCTGTTGGGAGAGAGCTGGGACTTGTTGGAGTCTCTGATCACCCACGCAGTCAATCCCCGCAGCCGCCTGATTCATTTCACGAAGTACAGCAGCTTTCGCTATTTTACTATGGACGATATGGGTCTGCATTTGTTGAAACTTTATTTGGACGATACATACCTGCTTGCTTTCCAGCAGTATTTGCTGCAAAACGGCGTGTGTGAGCCGTCTATGTTGCCGGGGTATCTGTCCAGTTTGGAATCGCTATCTGAGTATTATGACTCGGGCAAAGGAAACCGGGAAGCACACTACTTGGACAGAGGGACATTCTTTGCGTGTCAGATAGACATTTTGAAAAAGTTCTGCAAGATCGGTCCAGGTTTGCGCGTCATACCTGATCACTGGCTTCTGAAGTTTGATGCGAACGGAGGTGGTGAGCATGGCGAATGAGCGAGTTCCCGTGTGGGAGAAAGCCAACCTCAGTCTGGAGGAAGCCGCAGCCTACTTCGGCATCGGCATCAACAAGCTGCGGGATATGACCAATGATGAAAATTGTCCGTTTGTACTCTGGAATGGGAGCAAGCGGCTGATCAAAAGGAAAGCGTTTGAACGGTATCTGGAGTCTGCTTACTCAATATAAGTGGAACTTTCTCATGTCGCATGGTACAATAGGGCCATAGCCTATTGAGCGCTTTTCAAGGAAGGAGCGTTGAGTTTGTCTGAAAAGCGCCGAGACCAGAAGGGCCGTATTTTGAAAACCGGCGAAAGCCAGCGGAATGACGGCCATTATATGTTCCGTTACACCGATATTCACAAGAAGCGGCGGTATGTCTATGCCAAGACCCTCGAGGAATTGCGGCAAAAGGAAGCCGATATTCAGCGTGACACGGTGGACGGGATTGACTATGCCGCCGGGGAGATGACGGTGATTGAGCTTGTCACCCGGTATATGAACCTGAAGCGGAGTCTGAAAGAGAATTCTTTCCGGGCCTATGATTCTGTGATCAATCGTATCCGGGAAGACCCGTTTGGGCAGAAGCAGATCCGCCATGTGAAGCTGTCTGACGCAAAAAGCTGGTTTGTGTCCCTGCATGACCGCGGGTATAAACAAAACACCATTGGCGTGATGCAGTGCGTTGTCCGCCCAGCCTTCGAAATGGCTGTTGACGATGACATCCTGCGAAAGAACCCGTTTAAGTTCAAACTGTCCGATGTGGTTCCTCGTGACGCCTATGTGCGGACTGCTTTGAGCCGGGAACAACAGGAACAGTACCTTCAGTTCTTCATGGAATACGGCGGTGGCAGCTACTATGATGATGTGGTGATCCTGTTGGGGACAGGTCTCCGTGTCAGTGAGCTGTATGGGCTGACCAAGAGCGATCTTGACTTTGACCGGCGCTGTATTCATGTGCGGCGGCAACTCTCCAGAACGGCGAACCAGCCCTATTTTATCAGCAGCCCCAAGACCAAAAGCGGTATTCGCACCATTCCCATGACAGACACAGTGTATATGGCCCTGAAACACGTCCTGAAGAATCGAGCCTCGCCCAAGGTGGAAATGCTGGTAGATGGCTGCACCGGGTTTATATTCTTCGATAAGGCCGGGAAACCCAAAGTAGCTATGCATCTGGAGAACTTCATGCGGGGTCTCCAGCGGAAGCATCCGTGGGCGCTTGGCGGAGATTTCCCCAAGGTGACCCCTCATGTGCTGCGCCACACCTTCTGCACCAATATGCAGCAGGCCGGCATCGACATCAAAAGTCTTCAGTATCTCATGGGGCATTCCAACGCCAGCGTGACGCTGGATGTTTACACCCATACGGACTACAATGTCGTAAAGCATGCCTTCGACCAGGTAGCCGCAAACCTTTGACTTTGTCCGGAAAATGCGGAATATACCAAGCTGCCAGTCATACACCAATTTCTACACCATTTTCGCCGAAAGCTATGCAGACTTGCGTAGATTTAGGTGGATTTTGAAAATTCAGGATTCCAGAGGAAAATCCCGGACCGCTTGCAAATACAGGGATATGAGCAGTTATGCAGAGTAGCGTGGAACCCCCTGTTTTAGCGGGTCATGACGGGCGGCATGTATTGATAAACCGTTCTAACCCTTGATTTTCCGATGATTCCCTGTAAAAAATCGTCGTTTTCCCGCACTTTTGAAGTGCTTTCGTTGACGGGTAGTGTGAGCTTACACACAACTTACACACTTTGATGATTCGGAAACGCTTAACATGGAACAAAGGCCCGGTACTCACGTTTGAGAGTACCGGGCCTTTTGCACGTTCAATATTGGAATTTATGCTGTACTGCGAGGAAAATGCTTATCCGCATAGTAGCCTGCCGCAGCCACAAGTCCCATAATCGCTGTATAGTCAAAAAGAAAAATAAGAATATCCTCGCCAAAATTAAAAAATACGAAGTGGCTCCTTAGAAACAAATAAGTCAGAATTTTTTGATGGATCACAGCATATAAGCCGTATCCAATCATGATAATCAAAAAGAGCTGACGTAAGGGTGCAAAAACCTGCCATTTGCTTTTTGTCAATTTCTTTACAGTACCCATCACCATATTCCAATGCATCCCCAGATGCAGGCTCATCAGGCAAAAGCCCCAGTAAGAGGACAGCATGTGGAGTGTCCGGGTAAAGCCCCGTCCGCCCTTGATGGGAAGAAAATCAAACACATGCCGGGAAAGAATTACGCCGCTGACCATCAGGCCCAGCATACACAACAGAAGGGCAGCATTTACAAAAGTGCGGAACAGCCGTCTTGCGGTCCACTTTCCCTTTGCCAAGCTACGATACCAACGCCGGTTCAGGGCATGATGCCCAAGGAATAAGAGAAACATGGACGCCCCCAGCCACTCATGGAGCTCCTCTCCAATGAGGGAATAGGCCATCAGCAGCGGCAGCAGAACTACCATCAGACGGTCCAGCGCCATTTTCAGCGTTGACTTTGCGTTCATGTTTCTCTCTCCCTGTCACTTCATTCCTGAATAAAGTTGGTAAAACTGATTTGCTCCTGCTTCGGCAGGGGAACGCCGGCCTTTGCGCCGGCCTCTTTGCATTTTAAGAACCACGCCATATTTCTACCCAGAATCCGCATGACCTGCATGCCCTCCAGGTCCTTCCGGACCTCTTCCGGCGTGGTGCCGTGAACCATGTTCCAATAGCGGGAGTTGATAATGGGCATCTGCATCAGGCCGAAGTATTTGTTCACCTGATCCCAGGTGGCAGTGGTGCCGGCTCTCCGGGCGGACATAACAGCCGCCGCAGGCTTTAGGTAAAAGTTGTTCCGTCCACCGCAGAAGTCCGCATAGAATACACGGTCCAGAAAAGATGTCATAGCTCCGGTGGCCCCCGCCCAGTGAACGGGGGGTCCCGAAGATAAAACCATCATAGTCTGCCGCAAGGTCAAGGAACTCGTTCACCTTGTCTTCAAAGACGCAGACGTGCTTGGTGACACAGGTTTTGCAAGCAATGCAGCCGGAAAGGGGCTTGTTCCCGATCCAGAAGATGTCGGTGCCGATTCCCTCCTGTTCCAGAGAGACTGCCGCTTCCGTCAGAGCAGTCTAGGTGCAGCCCTCTTTGTGAGGACTGCCGTTGACCAATAATACTTTCATCGTACACACTCTTTTCTACACTTCCATTTAGATATCCAGATCATTGACCCAGTCGATGATTTCCTGACGGGCATTCTGGATATTGTTGCGGGAGATGGTCAGGCCATCCAGCATCGTAGCATTAGGCTCTAGTCCCTGAATGGTGCGGGGTGTTCCGGCAAAGCCGCTTCCTCCGTGGGTGCTGAAGGGGATGATGGTCTTGCCGGAGAAATCATAGGTATCAAAGAAGGTGTAGAGGATCTGAGGCATATCGCTCCACCAGATGGGATAGCCGATGAACACCACACCGTAGTCATCCATGTTGGTTACACGCTCCTTGATGGCAGGGCGGGCGTTCTGCTCCTGCTCCTCCGCTGCCAGATCCACCAGAGTGCTGTGGTTGGTGGGATAGGGCGTCCGGGGCTCAATACGGAAAATGTCGGCGCCCGTGGCCTCCTGGATGACATAGGCCATGTACTGGGTGTTGCCCAGCACCTCACCGTCGATGACCACCACACTGTTGTCCTCCTCGGTGGTCATGTTGTTTGGATTGGTGGTTTCCGGTATAGAGAAGTAGGTCACCAGCACACGGGACTCCTGAGAAGCAGGAGCATTGTTGTTGGTAGTTGCGTCGGTGTTCAGATTCAGGCCGTTGGCCCAGTTCTGGATGTCAGGCCGAGAAGCACGCTCCGTGAAGCGGCGGCCCTCCAGCCAGTTTCTGGCACCCGCCATTTCCTCCAGCAGTTCGCCGCTCTGGCCAAGACCGGAGCTGGTGGAGGTGCAGAAGGGGATTACCGTCTTTCCGGTAAAATCGTTGGACTGAATAAAGTCATTGACCGGCCATGCAGCGATGCCCCACCAGATGGGGTAGCCAATGAAAACAGTGTCATATTCATCCCAGTCGGAGACGGTGTCACGCACCAGCTCCACATCACGCAGAGCCTCATTTTCATGCTCACGGTTGACACGGCTGCTGGAGACCGTCCAGTTCAGATCAGCGTCGGTATAGGGATCTGTGGGAACCAGTTCAAAGAGGTCGGCGTTCAGCGTATCCGCAATGGTTTCTGCGACAGCTTCCGTATTGCCGCTGGCGGAGAAATAGGCTACCAGAACTTTGGAACCGCCGGAGATATCAGGCTGCTCAGTATTCTGCTCCATGAAGTTGCGGAGGATGACAGCGGCCTGGGCACGGGTGGCATTACCGTCGGGATCGAAGATGTTGCCGCCTTTGCCGTTGATAATGCCGTTTTCATGGGCCCAGTCCACGGCAGTGGAAGCATAAGAGGAAATCGAGCTTTCATCGGCAAAATCCTGCCCACGGGAGGCTGCGGGACTTCCGGCATAACGCCACAGGATGGCGGCAAACTGCTGCCGGGTAATGGAATCGTTTGGGCCAAAATTGCCGTTTGGATAGCCGGAGACGATTCCATTGGCAGAAGCCCAGCGGGTGGCATCTGCATAATAGGCCGTGCTCGCTACATCAGGGAAATCCGTACCGCTGGTCACAGCAGGGCTTCCAGCAGCACGGTAAAGGATCGCAGCAATCTGTCCCCGGCTGGTGGTGGCTTCGGGAGAGAAGGTAGTGGTGCTGGTGCCGCTCATCAGGCCATGGCCCCGAACATAGGTCACAGCATCCGCATACCACGCATTCGCCGCAACATCAGAAAAGCCTGTGTCACTGACGGCGGCAAATGCGGTAGTGTTCATTGCCAGCAGCATGATAACTGCAAGGAACACAGATGTAAGCTTTTTTAGATTTTTCATGTGCTTCACTCCTTAAATCATTAAATCATTCATTGAGTTTCCATGTAATTCCGTAGGATTGTTGCAACCTCAGCGCGGGTGGCATTGCCCTTCGGGTCAAAGCGATTGCCGCTTTTACCATTCACGATGCCGTTTGCTCTGGCCCACTCCACTGTGTTTAAGGCATAGGCAGCAATCGCATTCTCATCGGAAAAAAGCCTGCGTTTTCCACTCTGTCACCTTCCGGACGCCGGGCGGAGAGAATCCAGTTCAAGATCTGCTCATCATCAAACAGCACATTCCCGCCGCCATGATAATTTCCGTGGATGCCCAACGCGTTGAAGTAGGCGTTGTCCGGAATCTCAAGCTGCAGTAGTTGGTCGATCTGTTCATCACGCAGGCCCACATCCTCGTACGCATCGTGAAGGCCGTTATAGGCGCTGCGGGCTTTCTGAGAGCCATAGTATTCATCGTTTTCCGCCATGAAAATGTAGACCGCCACCCGGTTTTCGGCAACTGGCTCAAAGGTGCCATCCCACTGGGAGGCCCCATGTAGATAGGCAGTATACAGGTCAGGCCGCATAGAGATCGCTCTGGACATGGTTTCACCGCCTGCGGAGTAACCGGCGGCATAGACACGGTTTTCATCCACTGCGAAATTCCGGATGAAATACTCAGTCAACTCAATGGCCTGCCTCACAGACTTTTCCCCCCAGTCCGTGAGCTGGGCGGAGACTACGATCATATCCTCATCCAGTTCGGTCCAGGAGCGAAAGCCTGTCCAGCCCAAGTTGCTGCCGGAGGACTGCTCTCCAAACCACATCATGTCGTAGCCCGGCATAGTCATCATCAGCGGATAGTTCCGGGTCTCATCATAGCCTTCCGGCAGATAGTAGCTATAATGGATGTCTCCATCCGCTCCGGCGAGAATCTGTTCGGTGATGAAGCCTGTTTTGACTGTATTCAGGCTATCTGTGAAAACCTGCGTTTGAATCATGGTAGTGGTATCTGTCTCTATGCTTGGGGGCGGCGCTGCACAGGCGGACAGCATCACGCTCATCGCCAAAAGCCCGGAAAGAATGTTCATCGCTTTCACCCCAATCATCAGAATTCCAGCCCATCAAGCCAATCGGCCACATCTCCGGCAGCATCGGCAACATTGCGTTCGCTGACGGTGAAGCCGTCTGTAATGACTGTAGCATTCGATTCCAGCTCCTGGATGGTGTCGATAGTGCTGGAAAAGCGGCTGCCGTTGTGGACATTAAAGGAGATGATGGTCTTGCCTGAAAAATCGTATCCATCGAAAAAACTATACAGCACCATAGGCATGTCGTACCACCAGTTGGGAAAACCCACAAAGATGATGTCGTAGTCCTCTAAGTTTTCAATATGGTTGGTCAGCTCGGGGCGGACATTATCATCCTGCTCCTGGGCGGCATGATCAATCAGTGCGCCGCCATCGGCGGGATATTGCACTGAGGTTTGAATGGAGAACAGATTGCCGCCGGTCTCCTCCGCAATCATATCCGCTACCGCCCGAACCCGGCCCTTTTGTATGCCGTTTACCCTTGTCACGCTGGCGGAAGTGATGGCGTCCACCTCCGTGTTTTCATCGGCGGTGAAATAGGCGATCAGTATTTTGCCTTCGGAGAAATCAGGTGTTTCTGTTTGATTCCCGGCGGATTCCACACTCTGAGAGCTTACAGGCGGAGTTTGCTGCACGGAATTTCCGTTTTCGCCGCAGGCAGTCAGTGATACCGCCATGAAAGCCGCCAGGATGAAAGCAAAGTATTTGTTTTTTCTGTTCAAGTTCATAATTGTTCCTTCAAGCGGCGCAAAGGAGCCGGAGCCTTGCCTGGCCCGGCTCCTTTGCCATTCCTTTACGACTCGCTTGTAATTTCCAGGCTATTGACCCACTCCACTACATCAGCTTCGCTGACACTGCTCCGAAACCGCTGACCCTCCAGCCAGTCGCCGGTGCCCATCGTCTCGGCCAGAAGCTCACCGCTCTCTCCCAGACCGGAAGAGGATGACGTGCAGAAGGGAATCACGGTCTTTCCGGTGAAGTCGTTGGATACCACGAAGCTGCTCACCGGCCAGGCGGCCACATGCCACCAGATGGGGTAGCCGATGAACACTGTGTCATAGTCCTCCCAATTCTCCACGGCGGCGGAGACCAGTTCCACGGCTTGCAGGCTCTCGTTGTCATGCTCACGGCTGACACGGCTGTTTTTGTCCGTCCAGTCCAGGTCCTCCGAGGTGTAGGGCTTCGCCGGGACGATCTCAAAGGTATCGGCTCCCAGCGCGTCCGCAATATAGCCTGCAACCGCCTCCGTATTGCCGGTAGCCGAGTAATAGACCACCAGCGTTTTGCCGTTTTCGCCGTCAGTAGCGGGAGTGCCGGTCTCCGGTGCCGGGGTTTCCTCATTTTTGGCGGATGTCTGTGTTTCCTGACTTTGACCGGGTGCTTGTGGCGCCTGCTGGCCACAGGCAGCCAGGGCAAACAGCATGGTCATTGCCAAAATACAGCCAATCACTCGCTTCAAAGGGGTTGTTCTCATTGCAGTTGCCTCCAATCCTGGAAAGAGTCTTACTTTACATTCGCCTGAATCCAGCTTTCAATGTGGTCGGCGATCACATCATTGTTCAGGTCTTGGAACATAAAGTGGTCATTGCCGGTAATGCCCTCGTCGGGAAGATGTACCACAGTGCTGCTGCCGCCCGCCGCGTTATAAGCCTCGGTAAAGGTATCGGCGGTGGAGGCCATCATGCCCCACATGGCCGCAGCCGGGACATCGGTAAATTCTGCACCGATGTAGTCGCCGTAATAGAAAGTGACAGGGACTTTCTTTTCCAGCAGCGCCTTGTAGTCATCGCTGTCCACCTGGGGAGCCATACCGGGCTCAATGGCCACAATAGCGGCAATGTGATCCGTATATCGGGCGGTCTCCCAACCGGGCATACCGCCCTGAGAATGGGTCACCAGAATAGAGTCTTTACCGGTGCGCTCATAGACTTCGTCGATGGCAGCCGCAACGGCCTGGGCCACCACGGCGTTGTCGATGTTCTGGTCGCCGCCCGCGTTGTCCATGCCGGTATCCGGCGTCATCTGGCGGAAGAATTGGTCAAGGGATTCTTCTCCTGCGGGAAACTGGGAACCCTCATTGTAGGTAAACTCGTCATTCAGGTAAGTACCAATGCGGAACTGGGTGTACCAGGTCTGGTCAGAGGGCTCCATGGTGATGGTACCGGCCACAGAGGTCTGTCCAGCCTCGCCCCGGCGGGGCTGGTCGATGAGCCATACGCTGTGGCCCATTCGCAGGAACATATCGGACCAGCCTTCCCGGCCATCCGGAGTAGTCATCCAACCCATACGGGACTGACCATAGCCATGGAGAAACACCATGGGCAGGCTGCTCTCCTCGGCGGGAATCTGGTAAAGCACATTGGCGTGGTCCACATGGGCAGTAGAACCTTCCCTGGACATATAGTAATTGGAAACATCAAAGGTACCGTCCGAGGTGATTACGGCGCCACCAGCGGAGAACATCCCCTGCTGGGCGATGATCAATGCGTCTTCGGGCGTGTTGGATTGAACCGCGCTGGTGTCAGGTTCGCTTGTGGAACCATTGTTCGCTGCGGACTGCTGACCGCAAGCGGCCAGGGACAGTGCCATGATTCCAGCCAAAAGCAAAGCGGCAAATCTGTGCTTCATGTTGTAATTCCTCCTGTTATTGTGCGATTACTTTATTTCTGCTCGTCTACCGGCGGGGTCATGGCGGCATACTGCTTCAGCAGTTCCGGCGTGCTGGTGTAATAGCGCACTTTTTTGTCCAGCTCGGCGATTGCGGACATCTCATCTTCTGTCAGGGCAAAGTCGAACAAGTCAAAGTTGTCCTTGATGTGGGCGGGATTCTTGGAGCCGGGGATGACAATATTGCCATCCTGAATATGCCAGCGCAGAATAATCTGGGCGCTGCTCTTGCCATATTTCTTACCCATCTGTGCCAGCAGCGGCTCCTCCATCAGCGTTTTGTCACCGTGACCCAGGGGATACCATGCCTGGATCACGATACCCGCTTTGTCCAGGAATGCTTTGAACGACTTTTCCTGGGAGTAAGGATGAACCTCGGTCTGTAAAACAGCGGGCTTCACTACGCAGACATCCAGGATCTCCTGAATCTGCGCCTCGTTGAAGTTGGACAGGCCGATGGTCCTGACCTTACCCTCCATGTAGGCTTTTTCCATCAGCCGGTAGCCCGCGATGTAGTTCCCGGCGGGCTGGTGGATCAGCAGCAGGTCGATATAGTCCGTATCCAGCCGCTCCAACGTCTTTTCCACGGCATCGGACTGCTCATAAAAGCTGGGCCACAGCTTGGTTTCCAGAAAAATCGCCTCTCTGGACACACCGGATTTCTTCATGGCCCGGCCCACGGCTTTTTCGTTGACATAGGCGTTTGCCGTGTCGATCAGGCGATAACCGCACGCCAGTGCGCTGAGGACAGAAGCCTCCGCCTCGTCTGGAGTCAGAAGAAAGGTCCCGATGCCCGCCATAGGCATCTTGATTCCGTTATTCAAAGTTACATATTCCATAATGATACCTCCTTTAGATTTCTTGATTATTTCAAAGCCGCGCCATCCTGAAAGGCGCTGCCGACCTTTTCGCCCAACTCCAGATAAGCATGGTGGACAGGGTCAAAAGAGATGGCCCGCAGTTTTGCGGGATCGATGGTCCCATCCTCTCCCAGAATACACTCATCAGCGCTGACATTTTTAATGACGCCGAGATACTTGCAGCCGTCGATGACTTTCACCAGCTCGCATTCCAGTGTCAGGGGCAGTTCATTGATGACAGGTGCGTTGACAAATGCGCTTTTCGTTGTGGTGAAACCGGCTTTCTCCATCTTGCGGGGCTCGTTCTTTGCGGAGACGAGGCCCACATAATCGCAGGCAGCCAGATGTTCCACATCTCCCACACTGACAGTGAATGCCTTCTTCAGAAGAATGTTATCGGTGGTCTTGTGGCTGGAGAGGTCAATAATGATCTCGTCCGCCCCCGCAATGCCGCCCCAGGCGGCATTCATCGCATTTGCGCTTCCATCCTCATTGTAGGTGCCGATGATCAGCACCGGCTGGGGAAATAAGTAGGGCTTTGCGCCAAAATCTTTTCTCATGGATTTGTTCCTCCTGTTATGCTTTCTTGACGATTTTGGACCCGCCGAACACCTGAGACATGGGGATGGTGTCAAGAATTTTATCCAGTGCAGATACTTCGGATGGCAGCAGCACCACATCCGCCGCCCCGGCATTTTCCTTCAGACGCTCCAGCTTTCGGGTGCCGGGGATGGGCACGATCCAGGACTTTTTGCACAGCATCCACGCCATGGAAAGCTGGGCGGGTGTGGCCCCTTTCTGCTGGGCCAGCGTATTCAGCAGCAGGAAAAGATCCTGGTTCTGGTCCATAGCTTCAGCGGTAAACTGGGGCATATTGCTACGGTAATCCAGCTTCGGGTCGAACCGGCTGTCCTTGTTGTACGCCCCGGTGAGCAGTCCATTTGCCATAGGCGAGAACGCCACAAAGCCGATGTTCAGTTCCTCCAGTACCGGAAACAGTGCCTCATGCCACCGGGCCATCATGGAGTAGCGGTTCTGAATCGCCGTGACAGGGCAGATGGCATGGGCGCGGCGAATGGTTTCTTCTGTCGCTTCAGACAGCCCCCAATGGGTAATCTTACCCTCTTTGATCAAATCCGCCATGACGCCGGCCACTTCCTCAATGGGGACATTCGGATCGGTTCGGTGCTGGTAATACAGATCAATGTGATCCGTACCCAGCCGTGTCAGCGATGCTTCCACAGACGCGCGAATGACCTCCGGCCGGGAATCCGGAATCAGCGGCTTGTTGACCTCCGGGCTGGCCATATCGAAGTGGATACCGAACTTGGTGGCAATCGCCACCCGATTCCGGAAAGGCTTCAGCGCTGCGCCCACCAGCTCCTCGTTATCATGGGGATTGTCCGCCGTTCCGTAGACTTCCGCCGTATCAAAGAAGGTATAGCCCATGTCCACAGCCTGGGCCATCAGCTCTGTCATCTCCTTTTTGTCGGCAGGTGCGCCGTAGGCGTGGCTCATGCCCATGCAGCCTAGGCCGACAGCGGAGACTTTCAGATCAGTCCCTAGTGTGCGATATTCCATCTTAAAAATGTCCCTTCTGCGAATTTACTTTTCTCTTTTTATTTCTGCTGATAGCAGGCGGATACCATCTGGTACATTTCCTCCACCGAAAACTCACCGAAATCCTCTTTGGTCAATGCTCCCAGGATATACTTTCTGTCCGGGCAAGCACCATGCGCAGCCAGACTCATGGGGATACCGCTTTTTTCAAGCAGCGCATTCAGCTTGGCGCAGCCAGCCTCAATCACATCGCCGGTGTTAAGTTTGTCATCGATTCCGAACACCTCAGTGAACAGGGCATGGATATCTTCAGCGTGGTATTTGGCAATGCCTCGGAGCCAATGGGGATAGGCGATGGTCAGTGCCTCCCGATACGACACATGATGTGCGACCCGGGGGATATATCCGACGGAGTATAGTGTCCACGGATAAAACTGATCCACGCCGGAACGGAAGACCCCCATGGTATTGACACAAGACGCCCACATGACATTTGCTCTGGCTCTCTCATCGTTGGGATCATCCATCAGTTTTTCATAGCTGCCCAGTAAAGTTTGCAACACTACTTTGGCGAATCCGCGTGCAATATCGTTTTCGTGATTGCCGACAAACCAGGCACTGGCTTGGATAAAGCAGACCCATACAGAGTATGCTGTACTTTTCCTGTCCAAAGAGAGAGTGGTGCCGGGGTCCATCAGACAGTAATCCGGCCATGCGCCGAACAACTCCACCCCATAGCCTTTGTACTCCATAATGTCGCAGACAGAATCCGCTTCAGAGCCGGTAGAGGGGTAAGTCGGAATAATGATGTTCAGCAAATGTCGGCCATCAGACTGCGCCTTGCCTTCGATATAATCCTCCAGATGGTCATGAACCGCACCAAACGCAATGGCTTTTCCGGTATCCATGGCGCTGGCTCCGCCCATCTCTATCACAGTTGTGACCTGTTCCCGGTGAGCCAAATCAATGCCATCCAGAATCTGCTGCCATGTGGCTGCTGTCTGTCCGCCATAGTCAACATAAGAGATGTCGTGCTGTCTCAGCAGGCCGGTGACCCGGTCATACACCCCATTCTTTTTGAGTGAATCCCCGCCATACACCAGCAGCACCTTTTGCCCTTTGCACAGCTCCGGAGTCTTTTCCAGGGTGTCAGGGCCGAAATGAAACTGGATCGGATTATGGTACTGAAATGTCATAGAGTCCGCCTCCTGTCAGTCTAAAGCCAATGCGGCAGACTTACACCTGCTTGCCCATCTCGTAGGCTTCCCGCATGGCGGGCAAGCCCTTGATCGCCCCGGCCTCATACACGCCCTTGCCGTAGATGACACCCTTTTCCTGCGCTCCGTCCAGGCAGGCGGCAAAGCCCCGGAAACACTCCAGTGTGCAGTCCATGACCGTATCGCTGTCCTCGGCGGCAGTCATGATGTAGTAGAACTCCTTGTTGGGGATGTTTGTCCACCGGGCCACCGAGCGGTCAATGACCGCTTTCATCTGGGCACCGATGGAATAGAAATACACCGGGCTTGCCATCACGATCACATCGGCTGCCTGCATTTTGTCCAGAATCTCAGCCATATCATCGGGAATGGCACACTTGCCGCCGCTGTTCTTGCAGTAGTAGCAGGCATTGCAGGGGGCCACTTTCTTGCTCCGAAGGAAGACCTTTTCCACCTGATTGCCGCTCTCCTGGGCACCGCGCAGAAATTCATCACACAGTAAATCCGAATTGCCGCCCTTACGGGGGCTGCCGGACAGAATCAAAACTTTTTTGCTCATTGCTTATCTCTCCTTATCTCTTTTATTGCAGTTTGCCGTATGTCACATCATCCACCGGCTCCAGCCACTCGCTGTGTCCGTTTTCACCAGGCACTTCCACCGCCAGATGGGAGAACCAACTGTCGGGAGCAGCACCATGCCAGTGCTTGACACCGGGAGCGATATTCACTACATCGCCCGGATGAAGCTCCTGGGCTTCCTTTCCCCATTCCTGATAGTAGCCACGACCGGCGACACAGACGAGGATCTGACCACCTCCCTGGTCTGCTTGATGGATGTGCCAGTTGTTGCGGCAGCCCGGTTCAAAGGTGACATTGAAGATGCCGACCTGGCTGGTGGAAAGGGGGGCAAGATAGCTTTGGCCAATAAAATACTGTGCGAACCCATTATTGGGCTGGCCAATGGGGAACACCATGTCATTCTCATGTGCTTTCCTGGCATGTGCCGAGCCTTTCTCAGCCCATACCTCTTTTGCCATGCGGAAAGCTGCCCATGCTTTGGGCCAGCCGGCGTAAAATGCCGCGTGGGTCAGGATCTCCGCAATCTCCGACCGGGTGACCCCGTTCTTTTTTGCCATCATCAGGTGGTGTTGGAACGAGGTATCCACAAGTCCCTGCGCCATCAGGGCCGTCACAGTGATCAGAGAACGGTCCCGAAGGGACAACTGGGCCTCGCGGCTCCACACCTCTCCGAACAAAACATCATCGTTGAGCTGGGCAAATTTGGGGGCAAACTCCCCCAAGGCATCTCTGCCCGCCGTCTGTTTGATTGCCATTGCATAGGCTCCTTTCTGTAAATTACAATTTAATTGCCAGCAAATACTTCACCCAGCCACTTGTCATAAGTGGGAATCCACCCGCCCTGATTTCCAAAGCCATGGGGCATATCATCCAGCTGAAGGCGTTCCACGGATACGCCCGCCTCCTCAACCGCATCCGCATTTGCAAGGAACTGATCGTAAAACGGGTCACGGGTACCATAGCAGTAAAAAGTGGGAGGCAGGTCTGCTTTCTGCAAGGACTCCACATCAGTGGTTCCTACACTAAGCCGCCCGTAGAAGGAATAGATCATACCGTCTGCTGCCGCATCAGCGGACACCATATCCAGTTCATCCGGCATATAATCGGGATCGAGGACAGTAGGACTGACAGTCCCGTCAAAGTTGCGAAGCATCTCGCCAGCCAGAATGCCACCCGCGGAAAAGCCCATGACGGCAATGTCCTTTTCATCAATTCCGTATTCTTCTGCGTGAGCACGGACAAAACGCACCGCACGGGCCAAGTCCAGCGCACCTTCCTCTTGCGTGTAAGGGCGGAGGCGGTAATCCAGAACAAAGCTCTGATACCCCAAGGCGCTCAGATCTTCCGCTACAGGTGTTCCTTCGTTCTGGTCACTCCTGAACTGAAAAGCGCCGCCTGCACAAATCAGCACCGCGCCCTTGATCTCCGCTCCTTCCGGAACGGGGAAGAAAGTCAGATAGGGCTGGAAATCGGGATCATCGAAATAATTTCCGTTGTTCACGGTGTATTCCGTGACGGCGGGGACATTTCCTTCCTCCCACAGATAAAGCATCTGTTTTCCGTGGGGATCGACCGACGCGGTCAAAACAGTGTTGCTGTCGCCGCCCTCCGGCCGAGAGGTTTCTGCAGCTATGCCCAGCCCCTGCGCCCAGGAGACCACATCTTCCGCGCTGGATGCCGCCTTGTTCCGGGACAATACCAGAGCATTGTCTCCCACCGAAGCACCCGGCTGCAGTCTTGAAATAGTGTCCACAGTACGGGATGCGCCGCTCCCGCCGTGGGTGATAAACGGGATGATTGTCTTTGCACCAAAGTTATATTCTTCAAGGAAGGAGTAGACCGGCATGGGCATATCGGCCCACCAGTTGGGGTATCCCAGCAGGACGAACTCGTATTGCTCGGAATTTTCAACATGAGTGGCAAGCTCCGGGCGAGTGCCTGCCTCCTTTTCCTCTGCGGCCTGATCCACCAGCGAATCGTGGTCCAAGGGATAGGGATCTACGGTTTCAATGCGGAACAGATCGCCTCCAATCGTCTGCTGGATGAGCTTAGCCACATATTCCGTGTTACCCAGCACTTCGCCGTCATCCACGGCGATACTGGCTCCGGACACCGCATCTACGCCGTCCGTGCTGACATCTTCAGGGACTGAAAAATAGGCAATCAGAATGTTGCTTCCGGTGGTTTCCTGCTGTATCGGGGATGGGGACGGCGTGGATGCGGACTGGGAGGACTTCGGTGGGTTCGTGCCGCCGCAGGCGGGCAAACTCAATGTCATTGTCAGCGCAAGGAACAGGGATACGATTGTCTTCATGGAAGTACCCCTTAGTAACAGGCTTCAAAGATATGAAGCACATCCTCGTGGGTCAGCTTTCCATAGCTGCCGGGAGTCAGCGGAACAGAATCAGCAAGCTCCTTCATCGGCGTCAGTTCTGTCACGCCCAACTCCCGAAGGGTAGTAGGCATCCCCAATTCCTGAATGAAATCCGCCAGTGCCTCCACACCGGCATGGGCCAGCTCGATTTCCGTCTTGCCATCTGCCGGAACATCCCAGACGCGCGTTGCAAACCTGGCAAATTTAGTTATGCCCTTCTCGCAAATATAGCGATAATAGGCCGGATGAAGCACAGCCAGACCAAGACCATGGTTGCAGTCGGTGTAGGCTCCCAACTGGTGCTCCATCATGTGCGCCTGAAAATCAGTCTGCTTACCCAGTTTGATCACGCGGTTCTCCGCCATGGTGGCCTCCCACATGAGGTTGCTGCGGGCAGTGTAGTCCTCCGGTTTCTGAACAGCGGCCCGCAGATCCCGGACGACGCCCCGCATCAGGGCTTCGGCAATATCGTCGGAAACATTGGGTTCATCCGGTTCGCTGAAGTAGATCTCCATGATATGGGAGAGTGTGTCGAAGCCGCCGGATATCATCTGCATCTTTGGTACGCTGAAGGTATAAGTCGGGTCCATCAGGGCGAACCGGGCGTTGCATTTGGGATAATCGCGGCCAGTCTTGATCTTCAGTTCTTCATTGGTAATAACAGCGCCGCCGTTCATCTCACTGCCGGTACCGGACACCGTGACGATCATGCCCAGGGGGACGGGCTCAAAATCCACCACCCCTGGCCGGGCCCAGTAATCCGCCCAGAGATCACCGTCATACCGGGCGGCCATAGACACCGCCTTGCAGCAGTCCATCACGGAGCCGCCGCCCACTGCCAGGATCAGGTCGATGTGATTGCCTCGCACCAGTTTGGCTCCCTCCTGCACCTTGGCGTAAGTGGGATTGGGCATGATGCCGGAAAACTCCACGATGTTCTTATCCGTGCTCTGCAGAATACCGCACACCTCATCGTAGATGCCGTTACGCTTGATGGAGCCGCCGCCATAGGCCAGCAGTACATTGGGGCCGTAATGGCTGACCATGCAGCTCAGATACTCCTTTACACAGCCCTGTCCAAAGACGGCCTTCGTGGCATTTTCAAAAATAAAGTTGTTCATGTTCGTTCTCCCTCTCTTATTTCATGTGGTTTTCCCAAAATGTGACGGCGTCGTCAATCCAGCCCTCGGCCACAGTGCCGGTACCAAGGCCAAATCCGTGGCCCAGACCGGAATAGCAGTGGAACTCTGTGTCGATACCAAGCTCTGACATAGCTTCCAGGCGGCGCTGCATAGTGCGCCAGCTGGCGATACCGTCGCTGTCTCCCACACAGACATAGGTGGGCGGGTCATCTGGACTGTACTCACTCAGGCCCGTGTACTGCATGACAACAGTTCCCGGCCTGGGCAGGTCATCACCACCGAAAGCTGCGGGCCCGTAGGAGCCCAGCCATGCCGCCATTCTGGCTCCTGCGCTGCCGCCCCAGAGGGAATAGCAGCTGGTGTCCACCTCCAGTTCTTCGGCGTTGGCAAAAATGAAACTGATCGCCCTGGCTAGGTCCTCGCAGGCTGTCTGAGCACCTGGACGGTAGATGAGGGCGAATGCATTGTATCCCTCCTTAGAGAGCTCCAGCGCATGGGGAAAGCTATCATGTATGGCTCCCACATAGGCAAAAGCACCGCCCGCATTGCAGACGGCAAAGCGGGCTCCCGGCGTACCTTTGAAAAAGAACAGGCCGGTGTTCTCTTTTTCCGGGTCCGCCGCCTTCTCCTCGTCGGTGTAGATGTCGTAAAATATAACATCGCCCTTTTGGGCGTGTTCCCGGAAGTAGTTGGCGACCTCCACGGTCATCTCTGGGTCGATGTGGGTATACCAGGTCAGTGAGAGGTTCCCCAGCGTATCGCCGCTGTAATATCCGTTGCCTGCCGGGAAGATCAGCCGCCCATAGTCCCCGAAGACGGGGTCGCCCACGACCTCTGTGATTCTTGTGTCAGAGGTATACATACCGGTCGTTCCTTCCTCCACTGCCGCCGTGGGATGCAACGCGTTATCCGGCGGTTTCTGGTTCCCGCAGGCGGTCATGGCCAGTAACAACAGGCTGGCGGCTAAAAACTGTTTTATCATGGTATTCGCTCCTGTTTTCTGAGGTTTTCCCTATTATAAAAAAATCGAGACTCCCGGAGAAGTCTCGATTCGTTTCGCAGTATATACGTTTGGGTAATAACCTGGTCACAGCTCAAAAACAGTTTTTACAGCGTCCAGAAACCGCTGGACCGTTTCAGACGGCTCGGGCGCATGAAAGATTCCAAAAGGAATGGTGTAATTCCAGCGGATGGGGATGGATTTCAGCATAGGATGCACATTTTTCCAGTTGTCAATGGTCATCATGATATTGTTTTCGCTTTCGCACTGGTTGAACACATTGAGATTGAAGCGCTCAAAATCTACGATTTTGATCTGCGGATGATTTTTCCAAAGCTCGTCACGCATGATATCCAGATATTGATTCCAGCCCCGCCGGATCAGCATGAACCGCTCCCCATACAGGTCTTGGACGGACAGCATACGCTTCTCCGCCAGCCGGTGATTCAACGGGACCGCGCATGCAATCGGAGTCCTGGAAAGCTCCAAAGCGGCACATTGGTAATGTTCCAGAAAATCCGCGTCATACAGCCCCGCCACGATGTCGATGTTTTTTCCCAAGTTGGTTAGGATCTCCCGGGCATTTTCGGCGGAGTTCTCATAATTGACCAGGTGAAACCGGATGTCCGGACACATTGCATGGAGCTTGGGCCACAGGTCCATCAAAAACTGTACCGGCGTCATAGGTGAAACGCCGATGCGGATAAGCTGGCCGTCCTTCTGTCCGGCGTTTCTGGCCCGAACCTCTGATTCCTTGCAGTATTGGATGATGTATTTTGCATCCTGGTAAAGAGATTTTCCCGCTTCCGTCAGCGTCAGTCCCCGGTGGCTGCGGCGGAACAGTTGGATGTCCAGGCTGGCCTCCAGCGAGGTGATTTGTTTCATCACAGCCGGCGGCGTAATGAACAGCTCCTCCGCAGCCTTGTTAAAGCTGCCCGCGTCCGCCACACGGAGAAAGGTTTCCAACTGAGGATTGTACATACGACACCGTCCTTTTTTCAAATCTTCACTCGATCATATCAGCGCAGCGGAAGGTTTGCAATTTTTTCAGTCCGCCGCTTCGGAGATGTTTGATCGCTCAACAGTCTCCTTGCAGTTGCTATCTAACCGCATTAACCCACGTATAGATCTCGCTCTCCGGGGTCACCACATCGCCATAGCTGCCGGAATAGGGTGTAACAGTCTCAATGCGTGCCGGCAGGAATGATATCACCGGAACGGGAGAGCTCGCAACGGAAGCCTGCGTGTTTTTCTTGATTGATTTACGCACTTATGCTGTGCGCGCTTTCATAAGCCTGCTGAATCTCCTCCGGCATATCCTCTGGCCTTATGTGGGCGAGGCGGTCTTCGTTTCCGTCTTTGATTGCCTGTTCGTAGTACCAGCACTTGAAGTTCAGCATATCCAGGACCCGGTTCATCCGCCTGATCTCCTCCTCCACAGCCGCCTTCTGTCGGAGGAACAGTTCCCGCCGCTGGGGATAGGTCTCACTGCCCTGTACGCACCACTCCATGAACTGCTTGATGTCCCTGATCTCCAGGCCAGACTTTTTCAGGCACTCGATCACGCGAAGAGCTTCCAGCTCCTTTTCTCCAAATTTTCGAATACCGGAATCTCTGCGGATGCCGGGGAACAGCCCCTCCTTATCATAATACCGCAACGTGGATACAGGCAAATCAAACATCTCAGATACCTGGCCGATGGTATACATGGAATCCCTCCAAAATCATGAAAAATGTCCTTGATCTAAAGTCAAGTTTAGGTATTACAATTAGAATATCAGAGAACAGCAAAACTGTCAATTTCAATTTTGGAGGTATAAAGATGGGAAAAAATGTGCTTGTCATTAGTACAAGTCTCAGAGACCGGAGCAATTCTGAGATGCTGGCGGACGCTTTTCTTGCCGGCACGAAAGCTGCCGGGAACCGCGTGGAAAAGGTTACCCTGCGGGAAAAGGCTCTGTCTTTTTGCAAAGGCTGTCTAACTTGTCAGGAAACTCAAAAATGTGTGATTCAGGATGATACTGCTCAAATTGTGGAAAAAATGGCCCAGGCGGATGTGATTGTTTTTGCCACGCCCATCTATTACTACGAAATGAGCGGTCAGATGAAAACGTTGCTTGACCGGGCAAATCCCCTGTTTCCCTCGGACTATTCGTTCCGCAGGATCTATCTTCTGACAACCGCGGCGGAGGATGAGGAGTCCGTGCCGGAAAAAGCGGTGAGCGGACTGAAGGGCTGGATCGACTGCTTTGAAAAAGCGGCGCTGGCCGGGACCGTTTTCGCAGGCGGCGTTACGGGCGCCGGAGAGATTGAGGGACATCCCGCTCTGAAAACCGCCTATGATATGGGCGCGTCGATTCAATAAAGGAGGAGCTGCATCATGGAAGAAAGACTGATTCTGACAGAGGAATGGGACAAGGTGTTTCCCGAAAGTAAAAAGGTTGATCACCGTAAGGTCACCTTTCACAACCGTTACGGCATCACGCTGGCCGCCGATCTGTATGCGCCCCAAAACGCGGCGGGAAAACTCCAGGCCATTGCGGTGAGCGGGCCGTTTGGCGCGGTCAAGGAGCAGTCCTCCGGGCTATATGCACAGGCCATGGCGGAGCGGGGCTTTCTGACCATTGCCTTCGATCCTTCCTTTACAGGGGAGAGCGGCGGCAGCCCCCGGTATGTGGCCTCCCCGGACATCAACACGGAGGATTTCTCCGCAGCGGTGGATTTCCTGTCCGTTCAGGACAATGTTGACCCTGAGAGAATCGGGATCATCGGCATCTGCGGCTGGGGCGGCATGGCTCTGAACGCGGCGGCAAACGACACCAGGATCAAAGCGACGATTGCGTCCACCATGTACGACATGACCCGGGTGAACGCAAAGGGATACTTTGACACCGAGGACAGTGAGGAAGCGCGCTACGAAAAACGCAAGGCCCTGAATGCACAGCGGACTGCGGACTACAACAGCGGAACCTATGCCCGGGCGGGCGGTGTTGTAGATCCGCTGCCGGAGGATGCACCCTTCTTTGTGAAAGACTACTACGACTATTACAAGACCAGCCGTGGGTATCATGCGCGGTCGCTGAACTCCAACGATGGTTGGAATGTTACCTCTGCACTGCCTTTCCTGAATATGCCGCTTTTGCAGTACAGCCACGAGATCCGCAGCGCGGTACTGCTGATCCACGGCGAAAAGGCACATTCCTGCTACTTCAGCAGGGACGCCTTTGAAAAGCTGGCTGGCGACAACAAGGAACTGTTCATCATTCCCGGAGCCGTCCACACCGACCTGTACGATCGGCTGGATGTGATCCCCTTCGACAAAATGGCAGCATTCTTCAGGCAATATATGGGTTAATTTAATGAGGGCGTCTGTTGTGAAGAAGCCAATTACCATTAAAGGGCGGACCTGTCACCATTTACGCAGAGCGGTACGGCGGCTTTGAACAGGTAGGCAGTTTACCGCAGAATCTCACAAGAAACGATGTCCAAATAACAACAGAGGCCGGCGACATTGTTTTATACTCGGGAAACTCTATTGTGCTTTTTTACGGTTCCAACACGTGGGCCTATACAAAATTGGGACATATCGAAGACCTTTCCGCAGAGAATCTGAAAACGCTTTTGGATGTTGAGCAGGTGACGGTTTCTCTTTACCTGGCCGAAATGCCATAGCGTCAATCACGATACGATCTGTTTTTTCAAAGAAAGGATTTCTTTCTGAACAGCAGCGCCCTTGCCTGTTCGCTTTGAACGGGCAAGGACGCTTTGTTACATCTTTTGTGTTTCCAATAGTTTCTGCATTTGCTCCGGCGTTTCCTTCATACCCCGGCGAATCCATTCCTCGATCCAGCCAAACAGCGCCCCTTTTTGGATGTCAAAGCAGCCCGCAGTGGCAGAAAACTACTATGAGGAAGTGACAACCACAGTTCCTTTGGAGCGGACATATACACAAAAAGGCGGCTTTGCCGTATCCATCTGGAAACAGGCTTCCGGGTATGAAACGCCCGGAAAGCTTACGGTCTGGTATCCCACGCAGATGGAAACAGATGACCAGACATACCCTGCTGTCGTCACGGCCAACGGCATGGGTGTTCCGGCCTCGAAATACAGCGCGGTCTTTGAGCATCTGGCATCCTGGGGCTTTATCGTCATCGGCAACAAGGATAGAAACGCCTGGGATGGCGTTTCCTCCGGGGCAAGTTCTGGACATGCTCCTGCGGCTGAATGAGGACAAAGACAGTATTTTCTATGGGAAGATCGATACAGACAGTATTGGTATTTGATAGGCAAAGGAAGGCCGCCGCTCATATTCGTGAGCGGCGGCCTTTTTGCTGCCCTGTGAGGGCAGGATTTGCGGTCCAACCTGTGTCCGGCCATCCGGCGTTTGACCAGCATTCTCCCATCGACCAGCCCTGCCAGGACGCGATTTGCCGCAGCGGCCGACACGCCGCCCAGCTCCGGGCACCAGTGCCCATGCTGATCGGATCCGATTCCTATGAATGCCACTTGCACCCGCTGTTTTACAATTTCTCTTGACACTTTGGACTACACAGTGTAGACTGTCTATAGGACGACAGCAAGTAGACCAAGGAGGGGATCCTATTGAATGATTTCAAGCTGGGGGCGGTGGAGTCCCGTTTCGCAGACCTGATCTGGCAAAATGAGCCCATCGCCTCCACGGCGCTGGGCAAACTGGCCGAGCAGGAACTGAGCTGGAAAAAGTCCACAACCTATACGGTTTTGAAACGACTGAGCCAGCGGGGCATTTTTCAAAATCAGGACGGAACTGTCACCTCGCTGCTCTCCAGAGAAGCGTTTTATGCCGCACAGAGCGAACAGTTTGTGGAGGAAACCTTCTCCGGCTCCCTCCCCGCGTTCCTCACTGCGTTCACCACCAGAAAAAAGTTGTCAAAGGATGACCTGGACCAGCTCCAGAGGTTGATCGACCAAATCAGGAGGTGATATTTCATGGCGAATTTAATCGCATATGAACTGCTTCCCCGTATTTTCAACATGAGCGTAACGGCCGGCATCGTGATCCTGTTTGTACTCCTGGCCCGTCTGCTGCTCCGGAGGGCACCCAAAGTGTTTTCTTATGCCCTGTGGTCGGTGGTTCTATTCCGCCTTCTGTGTCCAGTCTCCCTCTCCGCCGGCTTCTCCCTGCTGGGGCTGGTGGACATGCCCACGCGGGCAGCTACGCCCCATACCACCACGGTGGAGTATGCGCCGCCGGACATCGTCCATGCGGAGGACCCCCAGGTCCAGTTCCCGGTGGAGCCCGTCCGTACCGCCGTCAACGAGGTCCTCCCCAAGGGGGAAGAACAGACGACGGCCGATCCTCTGGAGGCTCCGACGGCCATCGCCACCTGGCTCTGGCTGCTGGGAATCCTGGCCATGGCCGCATACAGCGTGGCATCCTACCTCAAAATACGGCGCAGGCTGGTCGGCGCCGTGCCGCTGCGGGACAATATCTATCTGGCGGACCACATCCCCACCCCCTTCGTGATGGGCCTCTTCCGCCCCAGGATCTATCTTCCCTCCGCACTGAGCGGGCGGGAGCAGGCCTATATCATCCGGCATGAGCAGCACCATATCCGCAGAGGCGACCACATCGTAAAGGTCTTGTCCTTCGCGGCGCTGTGCATCCACTGGTTCAATCCCCTGGTCTGGGCGGCGTTCTTCCTGTCCGGAAAGGATATGGAGATGAGCTGCGATGAGGCGGTGGTCCATGCGCTGGGCGAACAGATCCGGGCGGACTACTCCACCTCTCTGCTGCGCCTCGCCACCGGTCGCCGGAGGATCGCCGGTATGCCCCTGGCCTTCGGAGAGGGGGACACCAAAAGCCGCATCCGAAATCTCGTAAACTGGAAGACGCCAAAGCGATGGGCGGCGCTTCTGGCCGCCGTGGTCTGCATCGCGGTGGCCGGGGCCTGTGCCGCCAATCCCCAGGGGAGCACCCGCGGGCGGTACGACAGCATGGAAGACTTTGCCCAGCAGACCATGGACGCGGCCAAGACCGCGGTCTACTACACCGCGGAAGGCGGAGAGGCTACGGCCGCCGTCACCGGGACCAAGCTCGCCTGGCTGGAGCAGCAGGGCGAGGTGGACGGTCTGGCCCCGGAGGGGGCCCTGGAGGCATGGACCTTCCACTTCCTGGTCCAGGTCGACGCGGATGACATCATGCTGGTGGGCGGCATGTATGAGGAGGACGGCTGGTACGACCTGGAGGGGCAGGGCGGCCACAATGTGGTGGCTCTGCGGTACGACGACGGCAGCTATGACGTCCTCTACGACCAGGCCGTCAACGACAACCTGGACTTTTACGGCTATCACAACAGCTATGAGGAGGCGATTTACGACTGGTACGTGGACGACCAGGGGCTGGACCTGCCCTTGTATGTGGAGGACTGGACCGGATCGATTGGCGCGCCGGCGGAAAATCTGGGGAACTTCCCGGTCCACCGCTTCGACGGAGAAGGCTGGTACCTCTATATCCCCCTGCAGGCGTGGCAGCGGGCGGGCCGCGGCGACAGCTGGCAGTCCGGCTACGGTACCGGCTCCGCGCTGACGGTATACAGACAGGGCCAGGATGCCCGGACGCAGGCGGACTATCTGGTCAGTCAGGGCTGGATCGGGGTGGAGGGCGCCGTCCCCCATGTCCGGCATTGGGAGTACGACATCGAGGACTATTACTACAATGCCCCGGACGGCGGCAGCTACCAGGTGCGCATTGAGTGGCAGGCGCAGAATATCGCCGGCTCCCCCTATACCGCCATAGAGCCTGACGTCCTCCGGGCCATGGCCGAAAGCTTCACCGTGGATGAGGAGACCGCCCCCCTCCCCACTCCTACCCCCGAGGCGACCGCCGGGCCCCTGGGCGGCGTACAGAGAGGAGCCCCTCTGACGCTGTGTCTGACCCGCAACGGCGACGAAATTGGGACCTATGACGACTGCTGGTCTGAGTCGAACGCGGTCTATTATTTCAATTACCTGCAAACCCTCTCCTGGGCGGCCGCGGAAGAGAACGGCCCATACGACGACAGAGACGCCGTGACTCTCTCCGGCGCTGGCGGGTGGACCATGACCGCCTACGACGGCGCGGACGAAGTCTGCTTCAGCGACCCTGCCGGCACGCGGTGGCTCAAGCCGGAAACGGAGGATGACTTCGCCTATGAGATGCTGCGCGGCTGGTTTGACGAGGCGGAGTATACCGCGCTGGGCGGTGGGTATGACCACCAGAGCATCGTCGTTCCGGACGTGGGACAGGGCTACCTGGAGGCCGCCGCGGTCTATGTGGATGCCTTCGAGCGCATCCACCTCCAGGCCTCAGCGGGCAGCAAGCTCTGCTACTCCTTCGTGTTGACCAGCGTAGAGGAGGCCGAGGAGGCCACCTCCTCTATGCGGGAGCGGGGAGAGATCGACGAGCGCACCTACTGTTTCTATCTGACGACGGTGTTCGTCCCCCAGAATGAATACGCCCTGGGCTGGTCCATGGCCGGCAACACCGGAGATTATACCGGCGAAGACCCCGCCGTCCCCGAAGGCGCGCTGGAATACTACCGCTGCGGTTACATCACCCTGGAAGACGACGGCTGGCACGGCCGGCTGGTTGGGACCGGATGGTAGACCGCAGGACATCCCCCACCGCCCGGCAAGACATTTACAAACGATATGATGAACTCCGCCGGCCCCCTGCCGATCAGGGGACCGGCGGAGCCTTTTTACGCCCCGGCGCGCACACGCATTTGGATTCTCATATCCCCATGACCTCGCACACAGCGGCCTGAAGGTAGTCGATATCCTCAAACCGGGTGAGGGGATTCACAGAAAAGCGGACCGTCCCCTGGGGGAAGGTCCCCAGGGTCTTATGGGCCAGCGGGGCGCAGTGAAGGCCGCACCGGGCCTGTATGCCGAACTCCTTTTCCAGGCGGAAGGCGGCCTCGGCATTGTCCAGCCCCGGAAAATCCACCGATACCACACCCACCTGGCGTTCGGCGTCCAGCATCCCCAGCACCCGCAATCCGTCCTCCTCCATCTCCCGCATCCGGGCGATGAGATGGCCGGTCAGCCTCTTCTCCCGCCAGCGCAGGTTCTCCCACCCCTGGGCGGCGCCCCAGTCCAGTGCGGCCCGGAGCCCGTAAATCCCGGGAAGATTCAGCGTGCCCGCCTCAAACCGGTCCGGAAGGAAGCCGGGCATACTCTCCAGGTCCGAAAGGCTCCCCGTCCCCCCCGCAATGAGAGGTGTGAGCCGCTCTGCCAGGGCGTCGGTGAGGAGTAAGCCCCCCAGCCCCTGCGGTCCCATCAACCCCTTATGGGCAGGGAAGGCCAGCGCGTCGATACACATGGCGTCCATATCGATGGGGAGCAGCCCGGCGCTCTGGGCGGCGTCCACACAGAAGAAGATGCCCCGCTCCCGGCACAGTTTTCCCACCGCCTCAATGGGCATCCGGGTGCCGCACACGTTGGAGGCGTGGGTGAGCACCACAAGCCTTGTCCGCTCCGTCAGGCACCCCTCCACCTGCTCCAAAAGCAGTTCTCCCTGCCGGCTGCAGGGCAGGTAGTCCACAGCCACGCCCCAGCGCTCCATCTGTTTCAGCGGACGCAACACGGCGTTATGCTCCATGGTGGAGACGGCCGCCCGGTCCCCGGGCTCCAGGAGGCCCTTGACGACATAGTTGAGGGAGTGGGTGCAGCCAGGCGTGAAGATCACATTCTGGGGGGCCGGCCCGCCCAGAAGCGCGCAGAGCTTCTCCCGCACCTCCAGCGCCACATTTTCCGCGTCGTAGGCGCTCTGGTAGTCGCCGCGGCCGATGTTGCAGCATACCCGGTCCAGAAAGTCCGCCGCGGCCTCCGATACGCCGGGCGCTTTGGGCCGGGTCGTGGCCGCGCTGTCAAAGTATCGCTGTCTCATGGTGCGCCCCCTCGATCAAAATTCCGTCTCCACCGCCACGTGGTAATCGTAGCGGTCTTCCCGCAGGGCGGTCAGCAGCCGGCCCAGCACCGCGGCAGACGTGGCGCTGTCGTCCAGCGTGATGCGCGCCGTGTTCTCCCTGGCCTCCAGCGCCCGGAGGAGCTCGCTGTAGACCGTTCCGCTCCCTCTCCCCTCCGGCAGGCCGCTCAGGTTCCCCTGCCAGCACAGCCAGCCCTCGGACTCCAGCGTATCGGCCACCGACCGGTCCTCCGCCAGCACAATTCGGGTGGAGGTCCTTCCGATATGGGCCAGAAGCTCATTGGCGGCCTGCAACTCCTCCCGGGCCGCCGCGGGCGTGTCCGCCTGTGTGAACAGGCCGACGACATGCCCCTCCCCCATGGCCCGGCGGATCAGGTCGTCCCGCTGCGCCAGCCGGTCCGCCGGGAACAGGAGCAGCGCCGCCCTGCCCTCCCGGGCCAGCGCGTCCAGCACCGCCTCTCCCGCCTCCCCTGTATCGCAGCGGAGGGCCAGATAGACCCGTACCGCCCGCTCGTCCCGGCTGTCCGGCGCAGGCGTGGGCAGGCTGGCGGAGGGCGGCGTGGACTCGCCCCCGGTCTCCCCGCCGGTCTGGGCCGTGACGGTGCGGTAGTAATTTTGGAGCTGGATGAGGTACGGGGTGGTCACTGATCCCCGGAACTGCTGGTCGCTGAGGCTGGCATCTGCGTTGTGGATACGGATATAGGGGTAATACTTTGTCCCAAAAACAATGTTGCCTTGGGTACACTCCAGCCCGAAATAGGCGCAGGTAGAGCTGGCTGAGACATAGATCTGCCCGTTGCGGATAATGGCGGTGGGCGTCTTCCGCTCTCCGTTCGGATAGTAATCATAGGATACCCCAGTCCGCAGGTCAAAGGTCAGATTTTTCGCGTCGCTGTTGAAGAGCGTGAGCGTGTTTTGGGTCTTGTTCTGTCCCCCGTCAAATACGCCCAGCTTGATCCCGCCGTTCTGATTGGCCACAAAGGTGGTGTAGGGGACATAGATGGTCCCGCCCACCCGGATGGGCATGGTGCTGTCGTTGAGGGGCATGGGGCTGTCGTTGAGTCCCAGGAAGATTACGTTTGCATCCCAGTCCTCACCGGCGGCCGCGGCCTGAAGCACCAGCCCCAGCAGCAGTATGGCGGCGCACAGGGCCGCCGGAATTTTCTTTTTCATCTCCTCCGCGCCTCCTCTTCCGGCCATTCAGGGCGGATATTCTCCTGTTATTATAGCATACCCCGCCCGTCATGGTAAACCCCGGCTTGCCCTCCACAGGATTCTTGGATATAATTTAATCTGTTTTAAAGATTTTGTAAATTCCCTTTTTCTCCCCGTTGGGGTATACTGTCCATAATAAGCCGGGAGGGAGGGGCCTCTTTTATGACCGTGACGCCGGAACAAGTGAAAAGGCTCTGCGCGGCCTCCGGCGCGGACGAGATCGCCGCGCTCTCCGCCCTGGAGCGCCGGAACGGGGACCTGCTGGAGGCTCTTCTGGAGCTGGACCCCACCTTTTCATCGTGGCATA
>ERZ773155.491-NODE-491-length-35491-cov-12.153742_pt1 | contig 35491 bp, 51 predicted proteins | sample MGYA00511262_ERZ773155 | MGnify/ENA primary metagenome ERZ773155 (study PRJEB29015, sample SAMEA2737828) | human gut metagenome | biome: human gut; feature: human-associated habitat; material: faeces | place: China | collected 2012 ... | reverse complement strand
ATACAGGGCATATCCGCATATCCGGCAAGCTCGCTGGCCTTCTGGCGGCGGTGGCCGGACACGATCTCATAGCCGCCATCCTCACGGGGACGGACGATAGCGGGCTGGGTAACGCCCTTGTCCTTGACGCTGGACACCATAGCCCGCATTTCTTCATCGTCCCGGACCTCAAAGGGATGGTTTTTGAAGGCGTGGAGCTCGTTCAGCTTGATATATACGATCTGTTCCTCGCCACGGCGGGGAGCCTCCTTCGGCCCCTCGGGTTCCTTCGGAGCGGGAGCGGCCTGCACCGTGGGAGTCGCTTTTTTCTCCGGTTTCTCTTTGGGGGCCTTTTCCTGCTTTTTCTGTGCGGGGGCTTTGGGCTTCGGAGCGGCGGCCTTGTCCTTATCCTCTTTCGGAGGACGGCCCCGACGCTTCGGCTGCTCGGGCTCTTTGGGCTTTTCCTGTTTTCCTTCGGCCTTTTTCGGAGCCTCCGGCTGCTTTTCCGGTTTCTCCGTTTTTGCCGGGGCAGGCTTTTCCCCGCCGGAAGCTGCCGCTCGTTCCTCGGCCTTCTTTCCTTTCATAATTTCAGCGAAGTCATAGACGGACACCTGCGGGCTCTTTGCCTGCTGTTCCGTCTTTTTTTCGGCCTCCGGGGGAATAGACGTTTTCTCCGGCTCGGGCGGAGTTTCTTTGCCCGGGCCGGTATCCGTTACCGGCTGCTCCGGCATTTTCGTGGTTTTATCATCTGCCATAAGCACTTACCTCCTGTTTTTGGGCGTAAAAAAAGGGGCTCAACTTTTCAGTCAAGCCCCGTGGGAAGTTCCTCCTTTCTCCGCCAAGATACAAAAATACCGCCCGTAGTCTCGTTTGGGCGGTACTTTGTGTAAGATTGGCAGTCCATTATTAAGTTTTTTATTATGTTCCCTTTGTACACCGTTGCAATCGTATCAAAAGGAACAACATCATAAGAAATTACTCGTTAAGAGCAGTCATCAGGATGTTGAAAAAGGAGGTCTTGTTGTGAAAAAAGTCGAGCGTTATTTTACCCTGCTGTTTTCACCTACGAACCCGGCCAGGAAATCGCGGTTGTTTTCCCTGATCTGGATGCGGCCACCAGCGGTGTAGATGATAACGACGCCCTGTTGTCTGCCCGTGAGCTGCTTGGCTGCGTCATGTTTGGACTTGAGGAAGATGGCGAAGAGATTCCTGTCCCCACTCCATTATCCAAAATCAATCTGCAGGAAAATGAACGTGCTGTTCTGGTCGATGTGTATATGCCGTCCATCCGGCAGGCGAAGGTAAATCGTTCTGTAAACCGTACGGTTACCCTTCCTGCCTGGCTGAATGCCGCCGCCCTGGAAAAAAACATCAATTTTTCCCAGGTTCTGCAGGACGCTCTCAAGCAGCAGCTCCATTTCAATTGATTTGCAATGAGAAAAAGCACAGGTTTTGTCCTGTGCTTTTTTCATGTTTGCAAGCCATTGTAGGAAGGGGTTGTTCGGCTGGATGGTCCCGCGCTTGGCTGCGGTTTTGATGCATAGCTGTTGACATAATCCATATAGGCACTGGAGGATATCGTCTCTGTTACAGTCGTTTTTAATCCATCTGCACTGGTGGCTGCTGTTTGTGAACTTCCCGATGTTGTGCTTTCCTGAGCTTTTCCCTCATCCTGACTGGACATCATGGAGGATGTGGACGCCTGCTGAGACGATACAATCTGGATTTTTTTAAGGGTTATTGTAAATCCAAAACCATTGGCGTTGGATGCATCAAAATTCTGGCTCAGGTTTTGGATCACCAGCATATCGATACGCACAGTGCCCATATAGGTTAGAATATCCCCCTGCTGCCACATCTGTTCGAGTTTGCCGTAGGCCGATTGGGAAACTGCAACGCCTGTCAGCGTAAACTGCTGGGCATTCCGGAAAACGTGGTCATTGATATTAGACCCTCCCTCGACAGGGTTGTCCGTGATCGTGCTCGACCTTGTCAAAGATTCCTTCGTAATAATTCCAGCATCTGACCGAAAGCGGACTGTTCCACATTTCTGTCCCGTCAATGTATACAAAATTCATCCCCCTTTATGCATAGCCTGCCTGAAGCGCACGGTTCGCATAATCAGCTTCCTGCATTTCTTTGTACAGTTCTGGGAACAGCTCCCGGAGCTTTTCTTCTATCTTTTCAACCACACTCATATCCGCATCACTGGTAACCTGGATCACCACATTCGGAGAAAATGCCCAGGTACGATTATCATTAGCATTATTCGTCACAATACCATCAATAAGCCGTTCGCTGCGATCTGCCGGAATGATGGCTGTGCCTGATGGCAGGAGAGCCAGCTCGCCGCCTTCCTCATTCATGTAAGTAAGACCGCCCTCGAAACTATCAGTGCCCTTTGCATTGTGAGGAACATTGAATGATACCGCTACATTTGCACTGCTGTTAATTGACCTTAGACTGCTGATGATTGCCTGGGATCCCACGGCCGCTTCTTCTTGCATTTGCTTCCACAGCGCAGTTGATTTCTCTCCCATATGGCTGTAGGTCAGATCAGCCTGATCAGACAATGCCTTTAATCCCTTTGCAATTTCTTCCTGATCTGCTGCAATTTCTTCCTGCGTCTTTTGAGACCCCAGTGTCATCGCATCCTGCTGCTCTATAATCTCTTTGGAGCCACTAACGTCTGCTTTTGTTCCAATAGAGATTTCTGCATCTGGTATTTCACCAAGTTCTTTCATCGAGCTGCCAAGCTCATCCACCGCTTCCTTGCTTTCATCGGCGCCGCCAAAGAATCCACTGAAGAAATCAACTACATCGCCAATTCCGCCGGCTATGAAATTGATCATCTCTCCTAATCCGGCTGCTATCGCCGATATCATCTCGCCAATAAACTCCAATGGTGGTTTGAGCAGATCGAGGAGCGGTGTAATTGCCTCCAGCAGCGTCGCAATCGGTGGAAGGAGTGCTTCCGCAATCGACTGCAGAACCGGCATCAGAGGTTGAATCACATTTTCATTGAGCGATGACAGGATGCTGGTCAGCGGAGGCAGCAGAGAGGAACCAATGGTCCCGATAATTTCTGCAAATGGCGGAAGAATCGACTGTGCCAACTCACCGAAAACAGAAATGATCGGTGTTCCCGCTTCGAACAGGGTTCCGAGTACACTGGTCAGCGTCGGGATCAGTGTCTGACCCAAATCCAGTAGTACAGGGACCGCCTGCGAAAATCCATTGCTGAGGACGTCCACAAATCCCATGAGCATCGGCTCGATGGTCGGCCAGTTATCGAGGATAGTTCCAAACAGGTTTTCCATCACCGGTGCAAACTTCGAACCGGCATCCGCCATAAATTCATTCCAGATACCTTTTAGGCTTTTGGTGCTGTTGGTAAGTCCCCCCGTGTCTTTAATCGCTGCTTGTTGAATATTTCCGCTTTCCTGCAGCAGGGCATTCATACGGACCTGAGCCTGGGCCGCCTCATCCAGTTCTTCAATGTTGCTTCCAAGCCCCATTGCCATTGCCGTATTTTTGAGGATTGTATCATCGATGTGGATACCATACTCTTCCAGGGCCGCGCTGTTGCCGCTGATATAATCCTGGACTACCCCCAGTGCCTCTGTATCGTCCATTGAGAAAGCATTGCCAAAATCATATGCCAATGATGTTGTCGCCTTGGACAGCTCTGTGGCCGCCTCTCCGGTGATTCCCATCTCGCCGTACAGGGCCTTGTTCGATACCATGAAGCTCTCCACTTCTGATTTTGCCCTGTGAATGGAGCTGCCAAAATTCTCCGCCCACTGGGCATCCTCTTCTGTAAAGTTTGCGTCAAACTTTTTCCCTGTATTTTCAGCAACTCCGGCCAGCTCCAGCGCAGCGGCACCAAGCTCCTTGAGCATATCAATGCCGGCCTGGATTGCTTCAAATCCAACGAAGGCTCCAATAGCCCCTTTGATTGCATCCCCGATCTGGTTACCGGCGCTTTCTCCCTCATCTCCGGCATCGTCAAGCTTCTTCTCGGTATCCTCTGCGGCATCCTCTACCTTTCTGGTATCCTTCGCCGCATCAAGCATGGCCTTTCCCAACTTCGATTTAATGGCATCAATCGGGTGCTGCCATGCCTTTTGGTATTTTTTCAGTTTTTTATCACTGTCATCAAAAAAAGCCTTGGCCTGCTCTCCTGCGTAACCAAAGCTTGATCCAATGCCACTTTTAAAGGATTTCCAGAAACTTTCCCCAGATTTCAAAGAGGACCCCATTGATTCCTGAAAGCGCGCGCCCATCTCTTCGGTGGCACTGAGGACCTTTGTCTTGGCCTTTTCCGTTTCTTCACCGATGCCCTTGATTTTATCGGCAGCCCCATCTACTTCTTTTCCAAGACCTTCTGCAGAACCGGCAGCATCTTCCATTCCATCTGCGATGCCATCTCCTGCCTTCCGACCATCCTGTTCAACGCCACGGAGCTCATCGGCAACACTCCGCAGCTCTGCCGTAATGGACCCCAGCTTCTCGATACTGTCCTTCAAGCCAAAGTCGAGTCCAAACGTCATCGATCTTGCGTCGCTTATTGCCCCCGCCTCCAATCGTTATTAAAAAGCACTTTTGCTTCGACCGCCTCGGTGTACTCCTCAATGGTCATGGTTTTAAGCTCTGTATAGCTTATTCCCTGGCCGGTATACACCATGATCCAAAATTCTTTATGCTTTCTCGCCCGCTGATTCGCCGTTCTCCTGTCGAGCAGGGCTTCTAAGAAATTTTTCGATTCTTGCGATCAGCTGTTCAACCGTCGCAATATCTCCCCTTTCCTCGAAATATTCCAGCCCCTTTTTATTCACTTCCATAGGCTCGACAACAACGCCCTTAATCATTTCATTCATGTACCCTGCGCTGTTTCGTTTGCCTGCAAGATAACGGTCATTGATGTTAAAATACCAGGTGATTGATACGCTCTGCAGAGTAAATTTCTGGCCATTGACTTCTACGGTTTCCCGTCTGTTCATCCTGTATTCCTCCTGATTATTTTAGATTTACAAATTATCCTTTGGGACAAAAATGGTGATGCTGGCAGACCCCAGTGCGTTGGTGCGGCCAACATCCGGCACCTTTGTGATCCGGCAATCCTCTGCACTGATATTGAGCGGGTCATACTGGTTCGCGTCGTTGACAACAACGCTGAGAGGCTGCCGCTGCACTGCCAGACGGCGGAGCATGGGCAGCTGCGGACTGGAAGCCATCAGGGTAAGTGTGAGGGTTCCCGTTTCGTTTCTATTCTCCACATACGCCACGTCTCCCTGGACACCTACCTCCGGCGTGACAATATCGTTTGACCGCGTATAAGTAAAAACACCGGACGCATCAAATCCGGTGATGATTGTTCCGTTGATAATGACCGATACCTTATCAGGATCATAAGTATGAGTCATACTTCATTCCCTCCTATTCCGTCATGGTCGCTTTCAGGACGCCGCTGACTTTAACACGATGTACCGCACCCTCCAGCTGCGCCTGCCAGGTAATTTCCGGCATTTCCCTCGCCCTTGCCTGGTCGTCTGTGGCGTCCGCCCTGGTTGGCACAACCACCTCATACTGCCCTCTGTTGCTCTCCGGATCCGTCGCAATAATGCCCAGCTCCACCGCCTCATTGAGGGCAGAAAAGACCGCGCTCGACACCTGCACAAATCCCTGATCGGTATACGGGATTTTGGGGCTGGAAAGCAGCAGGTCGTACAGGTTGTTGCGGATAGTAAGCGCAATATAGTCAGCGCCCATCTGGCTGTCGATCCACTCCCCATCTGCGCAGACACCGTTTTTCATGTATTCCCGTTTATATTCAGCTGTCAGGAAATTGACGTTCGCTTCTTCCAAAGCCTCCCTTTCCGCTTCAGTCAGCGCCGGCAGGGTAATATCCTGGGGACGTTTAAATTTCCAGGTAACCGACTCTGGATAAAACGGGCCGACATTGCCCACCCAGGCAGCGGCAGCCTCCTCCTCATCCGGATGATAAACAATAATGCTGCGGCGGTTGGTGACCTCCAGCGTCTTGTTCGCTGTCTGTGCAAAATACAGCTTGCGGTGATCTTCCACACCCGCACCAAGCTCCGCTTCTGTTGGCTCGGTTGCCTCCGCCCACTCTGCCAAAGCTTTAATATACTCATCTTCCTTTTTGTCAGTCATAATGAGATACCAGTCATCGTCCTGCTGCTGCAGAGCTTTCAGGCTCTCAACCATAGCAGATGCACTCTCCGGCGCCTCCATGCCGACAATTTTGATTTTGCGGATCAGGCTGTCCGCCAGGGTGGTTTTCCCCTGGTCAAAAATGGCCTGCGCCATCTTCTCAACAATCTTGCCGGAATAGTCGGTGCTGATCTCTTCCAGCGACCGGTATTCCTTCACAGCCTTTTCGCCCTCGGTGCTGACAAGCAAAATATCAAGCCCCTGGGCCTCCTTCGGTTTATCGTCCAGGCGGACAACAACCACTACATCTTTTGGCATACTGTCACTCCTTTTTGATTACGACTGTTTTAATTTCCCCTACTGTCCTGCTGTCTACCCTACAATAGCGCAGCTGGACATCAAATCCATACTGGCGGGCCATCTGGTCAACCTCCAAAAAGGACCGGTTGCCGGAATCGCTGAGATCTACCACAACAAACCCCGCCGCATGGATTTCATCTTTTCCCGAATGAAGAAAAAAGCCTTGCATCCGTTCGCACAGTTCCATTGCCTCATCCTCGCCCTGGATATATGTATTCTCATCTTGCCAGCGGCTCCAACTGACTGCCGTGAAGGAAAGGGTCATGGTGGGATTAACCCGCCTGTGTTCCTGCACCCCGTCGAATCTGTAAGCACCCATTTCTCCGGTCGGCTGCATATCGGTCAGGATTGAGTAATAGACAAACGGCGCCTCCGGTTCCGGTTGTGTCTGGTCGCTCAGGACAACCGGACACCCCAAATACTGAGACAGCGCCGCTACCAGCATATTTCTTTTTTGGACTAGGCTCTCCGTGATCCACCCCTCCCCTTTGCTTCGACAATGTACCGCTTCATCGGGTGGATGCTGTTGTGTCCCAATTCCTGTGTAACCGTATAGGTCATGTCACTTTGCGGGTCATACACGCTCCCGCCCACTGTCAGAGCATAACCATTGGTGTATATTTTTTCGCTGTCCTTGGAGTATGTCCCTGTCGGTGTTCTCTGCAAATCTTTATCCGACACTGGCAGAACAACGCCCTGGAAGGCAATGCGTTCTTCTTTGGCGGGTGCCCACTGGCCGCCCGCCTGCTGGTCATATTGTCCGCCGGATTTAATCTGATACATCGTGTGCATCAGCGCCCTTGGGATTTGTGGATGTGGTAAGGTTGTAAAATTCATTCTGCATTCTCCTCTATCCAGTAAGTAATAGCACTGATGAGTTGGCCCGAATCAATCAAAGGCGTCGTCTTTTGGGGAGATGAACTTAATGTTATGGAACTTTTTGCCTTCAACATCCCCGAATGGATATATTCCACGATCATGCTGACTCCTGCGTTTCCAATACGTTCTGCAGCTTCTCTAGTGCTGATCTGCCCCAGCAGTGCCATCTGTAAGGATTCTTCACAAACGGAAGCAAAATGATCCTTATTTTTATCGTAGGAAGCACGAATGAAGCTTCGTTCCGGTATTGTCACCTCGGGAATCAGCAAAAACAGGTACTTAATCTTCCGCTGAGCCTTCTTTTTGTATACCTTTTTGCTTTTCTTTTTATTTTTTCGGCTTTGCTGCTCCCCACTATCCTCTGCCTGCTCCGCTTCCGATACTTTCCGCTCTTTGACAGATGCCTTTTTATCGGCATAAACGCACGCGAATAAAAATCCGTTCCTGCTCTTGATAAAAAAGATATCCGGGATGTCTTTTACTCTTTTCCCTTTGGCATCCTTATGGATTGGTATCGTCAGATTTTTGGCATGGACGGCTTTAATAACCGCTCCATATTCGTGCACGCGGGCAATGGTCAACAGATCTGCCTGTGATTCATACACACCTTTTTGAAAAGCATTTGCTCCTGGCTCTCCGCCGATCCCGATATGGATCTTGACATGCTCGAAATACTCCAACACCTTTCGAATTCGTTCCAGCTCTTCCAGTGCGCCGCCGCTTACCTGCATACTCAGATCCTCCTGTAACGGTTAATCGTTGAAATCCAGCTGTCCTTTTGTGTCTTATCAAATGTCCAGGAAACATCCGAAATAGAGAAGGCTGCAAGGCCCTGTGCGCCGTTTATGCGCAGTTGGTATTCCTGTTCTACCATTTCCCAAACAAGGCTCTCCAGGTCAGCAGGAAGGGTACAGGGGCTATCTGCAGTTGCATCCTTTGGCAGGACATAACCTGCTGTATACTCCACCAGCAAATAGCGCTGCGGCGCCAGATAATCCCCGGACAGCCCGCCCGGATATCCCCGATAAGGCCACCCTTCTTCCCTGTAGAGCACCCCGATATCTCCCTTTTCGTCGAAATCATAGCTTTCCGGCGACAGCACCTTCCCGCTGCCAATCTCCGTTACGGATTGGACCGACACAATTGGATAGTGCTTGAGCACCAGCTCCTGAGAGCCGGTGCCTCGGCACTTCTGCCTGTAATCGTTCTTGCCAAGCTTCCGCTCGATCATGGTTTCCACCCAAGCGGACGCGGCGTTGATCAGCCGGATCAGCACATTATCCACCTGCGGATCCGATTCTTCCGTCGGTATTCCCATCATTTCCTTGACTGTCTCCAACGTTGTGAGGGCATTCGATGCTAATTGTGGGCTTAATATCCCTTCCATCCTGCTCACCTCTTTCTGCCTGATTTTTAGGTTGTGGACAGAATGCCTGCATTCCGGAGAGAGGTAAGCAGCGCGTTAAACTCCGCCTTGGTCGCATTGTCCCCAGCAGCATCGGCAACCGCAGCGGCCATCTTAACCGCCCCTATTGCCGAGGTAGTTGCTGCAATCAACGTCGCGTCCTTTCCTGCCGGTCCCTAGGGTCCCTGTTCTCCCGTATCGCCTTTGGGACCCTGGGCACCTGTTTCGCCCTTTTCGCCCTGCGGGCCAGCAGGGCCCTGTTCTCCTGGATCACCCTTCGGTCCCTGGGCACCCGTTTCGCCCTTTTCGCCTTGCGGTCCGGCAGGACCTTGTTCTCCCGTATCGCCTTTGGGGCCCTGTGGACCAACCTGTTCATTTTGGATTCCTTGTTCCATCTTATTGAGGCGCTCCGCCGTGATGACGTCGTTATTTTTCCAGGTGGTAGGCGTATACGACATACTGATTACTCCTCTCTTACTTTGGATTTTCCCACTACTGCCTCTCCTACTCTGGATGCGAAAGTTTCTGCAGCTGCCGGCGGCATAACATTGACCGGCACTTCTCTTGCATCTCCCAGAGCAACTGCGTAAACAGCAGTGGTCGGGCCTGTAATATTGACTTTGATATATCTCTTGCAGCCCACAAGGTCCAGATAAAACTGAACCAATGCAGCCCCTGATACAGATACATTTTTCTCTCCCAGCACAACAAAGTCGTCTGGAACAGCGACATAGCTTCCGCTTTCTTCGTCGCAATGGGTAACTTCAATTCCTGCGGAGTCTCCTGCTGTAATATTGGCTGCCACAATTGCAGAAAGGAATCCATCCCTGTCAATTGCTGTTCCAAGCGTATAAGGAATTACTTTTACATTTTCGAGCAATGCTCTTTTCATATCAATTCTCCTTTCAATTTATTTATATTGTATTGACAACATAAATAAATTTATATATAATATACTTATCGAAATAGAAATGAGGTGTTATAATGGCACAGACAAACATCAACATCCGTATGGATGAGCAGCTCAAAAAACAGTTCGACCATCTTTGCAATGAGTTGGGGATGAATATGACCACCGCCTTCAATATCTTTGCAAAAACGATGGTTCGCCAGCAGCGCATCCCCTTTGAGGTTTCTCTGGAGACGCCAAACGCGGAAACGCGGGAAGCAATCCAAGAAGTACAGAGAATGAAAGCTGACCCTAAACTTGGCAAATCCTATTCCGATGTCGATCAAATGATGGAGGACCTGCTTTCCAATGTATAATATAAAACCAACCTCAAAGTTTCAAAAAGATTTGAAACGGGTCTATAGGCGGGGTTATGATATTTCCCTGCTTTCTGAAATCATCAAAAAGTTGGCTGCTGGAGAAAACCTCCCTCCAAAAAACAAAGATCATGCCCTTACTGGAAATTATTCTGGCTGCCGTGAGTGTCACATTACTCCGGATTGGTTGCTGATTTATGAACTGGACGGTGATACCCTGTTTTTATATCTCACCCGCACCGGAACACACAGTGACCTGTTTTAAGACAATCCCCTCCGATTGATCCTTCTCTCGGAGGGGATATTTTTGCCTTAAATCGCCTTGATGTTTTTGACGTGCAGGAAGCTCTCCTTGTGACGCGCCGCAATATCGACATACATCAGCGCGCGGGTTGCCGCAAGGTTTTCCTCAAACGCATTGTGCTGAACGCCTGCTTCGTCTACCCAGGAGCCGTCCAGGGTGGTGTAGGTTTCAAGTCCCATCTGTTCGCCCACCAGCATATCGGACCAGTTGCCAAATCCCAACTCGGTCAGGCCATCATCCGTTGTGGCAATCTGGTTGGATACCTTGTAAGGGAAGCCCAGCAGCTTGCCGGCCGTCATTTCATCGCGGTAGATGTAAGCGCCGGTGGTGGTCTTCATGTTCATCAGGTAGCCTTCCAGCACAGAATTGAAGACCCATCCCAGTTTCTGGTCGTCAACATTCTTGGCCAGAACTTTAGAGCGGATATAGACCGGAAAATCGGCTGTAATCTTACCGTTGGCGTCTGCCAGGTCCGTATTACCAATTGCTTTCGCGTCGATATGTTCAATTTCTTTGTCGGCAAAAATACCAAGAGGCTGGAATTCGCCGCCCTTGCCAAACATACCGCCAAAGTCGATACCGAGCTCCATGCGGCGGGTCAGGTCGTTGGCAAAGATCTGATCGGCGGAATAGCTGGTGCTGATCAGCAACTCTCTGGTCTGCGGTACAATCGCTTCCAGGCGCTTGCTGGACAGGCGGATATTACCAAAGCTCGGCTGCGACTTTGCAATCTTGCGCTGCTCACCGCCCCAGGTCGCGCGTGCGCCGCCAGTCATTTTGGGGATGTTGAGGTTACCGGACGGCATCGGTACTTTCTGGGCGCCCAGCTCAAAGATAACAGTTTTGGCATACAGCATCTCGATAATCTGATCCAGATATACTTCCGGGATCAGATAACCGCCCGCTGCCGGGTTGGTTGCCGCCAGCGCCTTAAACTCACGGGCCATATCGTTATCGTCATATTTCTTGCTTGCATAAAATGCCGCTGCATCCGGATCGTGCCGGCCGAAGACGTCATAGCACTTGATGGCGCGGGCCAGCTGGACTTGCGGCGGAATCGCTTTTTTCTGTTTCACCTTCTCACCTCTTGACAGAAAAATATCGCTGTACTTTTTCTGGGTCGGAACCTTCGCAGGAGCTGCTTTTTTGCCAGAAGGGGCTGCTTTCTTTTTGGGCTGCTCCTCAGGATCGTCGCCTTCTTTCCCCTCTTCCGGATCTTCTCCTTCTTTGCCCTCCTCCGGGTCATCGCACGCTTTCCCCTCTTCCGGGTCATCACTCGATTTTGCAGCGTCGAGGATCTCGCCAACCGCTTCCATAATCTCCTCGCCAGTCAGCTCTCCGACCTCTTCTCCGGCCTCCTTGCGGGATTTGCGCTTCTCCTCTACAAGCTCCAGTGCCTGTGCGATCACGTCCTCCAGGTCGCCCACCGTGCTGTCCTGGGTAGGGGCTTCCCCATCCATCGATTTAATGGCGGATGCAACCTCCGAGCGAATCATCTCCTTGAGTTCCTGTAAACCCATTTTGTAAGATTTGCCTTTCAAACTCATCTTTTCTCCTCCTGTTACAATATCAGTTCTATCATTTTTTCCTCCGGATGATCGCCCGGAGGTTTTCCTTTTGGCGGCGTTTGTGCCGACTCCTTGATAATGGCATCTATGGTCTTAACAGCGTTCTTCAACGCTGTGCTTGCCTCCTGCAGCGTTTTCAAACGGGCCGCGCTGATCTTGCGCCCTTCTTTCTGCTCTCCCGCTACGTCGTCGAGCCAACCGCTCAGCAGCTCCAATGAATTCCGGCGTGATTTGTATCCATCAATGGTTGCCTTCTCATTCATCGCCCAGGTGACCACCGACACCTCCCAGAGGGTAACCTCTACCAGGTGGCGGTTGCCGTCATCGTCATAGGTGGCCTTGACCGTATCATATCCGATGGACAGTTCGTTCAGGACGCCGTCCTTCAGCAAAACCTTGACGTCCTTCCCCAGGCTGGTATCACTGATCCTGGCCTTGATATACAGGCCCTTGTCGTCTTCCCGCAATTCCAGTGGTTTTCCGACCGGCAGCAGTTGATCGTTGTGCAGGGCAAGGATTTTAATGCGATCAAAGTTTTCTTCCAGCGTTCTGGCAAATGCGCCCGGATCCAAAATATCCCCACCGGAATCAAGGTTACCGAAGACAGAGGCATATCCTTCAAAGATTCCCTGTTCCTCGTCCAGTACGTCCGCTTTAAAACGGATCTGTTTATATTCCAAAGTTCTCACCTCCTTACAGAGCATAAAAAAAGCAGGGTCTCCCCTGCATCCTCTATTAAAAATCACCTGCGACCATCCTGCAGCGGCAGTTAATGACCTCTTCCGGCTTGTTGACATTTGGGTCGCCCGGGAACATCAGGCCATTGGAAAACGGTTTATTGATGTCCTGCACTTCTCCATGCAGCTTCTTGTGGGAATCCCGAACTGCCCCATCACGGCTAGTCAACCACTTTTTGGTTTTGATCCCGCCCGCCTGCATTCCATCCATGTGTCCCTGCATCATGCTGGTGTGCGCCTCTGTCTGCGCAATCGTCCGTGCGCGGGCTGGCGTGCTCTGCATCAGGTTTTTGATCCCGTCTGCAATCTGCTGATAGGTTTCTCCCGTGTCGATGCCAGACGCCACAATCTGCCGGATTCCTTCTTTGGTTGTTTCGGTGATCCGTTTCACCCGCTGTGCGCCGCCGGTCCTGGCAAAGCGGTACAGCCTTTCCGCATTGACTGACATATGGTAAGCGTCATTTGCCATCTGGCAGCCGGACAAATAGGTCGATTGCCACAGAGGCGCAAAGAGCTGGCTCAGCTCCGCTACCCCCTTATCCCAGTCATATAATCCGTCGATAAACGAATTGATTTCTTCCTGGGTACATCCGTTCTCAATCATCTGCTCAAGCTGCTCGCGGATGTCGTCCTTCGCCTTGCTGTCTCCTTCCAGTGCAGCAAGGATTTCCTCGTTTTGTTGGGAAAAGAAGCGATTGGCTGCCCGCAGGAATTGCCGCTCATTTTTAAGCAGCTCCCGGTCAAAACTCTTCATCAGCATCTTTGCCTGGTGGGAGATCGGCGCCGCTTTCACGGGTTCATCCATCGGCAGGGTGAGCTCTACCTGATCTTCTTCTGGTACTGCTCCGCTATCCAGCTCGCTGAAATCGGTCGGATCATCATCTGCTCCCAAGAAAACATCAGAAAAGCTGCTCTTATAAACGTCTCCATTTTCCACGTCGTCCAGATCAAGCAGCTGCCGGCTTTCATTCTTGGTGAGAAGGCCAAAGTTCCATCCGTCGATTGCTTTTGCTTTGTCGAATTCCTGATTTTTCGGCACAATATCATCATACCTCCAAACCAGATTTTTCCCGAACATCGGAAGGAGCTGGGTGTTGATTGCCTCCTCCCGCATCCTCAGTTTTGGCATCAGCACGTTTTGCGCATAAATGTACTGTGCTGCCTCCGAGGTTGCCCGGTTGCTGCTTTCGGTGATTCCCATGATTTCCCGGGGCACGCCAAAATGTTCCAAGACGGCATCGCGGATAAAGATTCTGCCCTGGATCATGTCCATGTCCTTCATGTTCTCGGCCAATTTCTGGACGGTAACATTCGTTTTTAAAAAGGTCGCGCGGTGGCTGTTGCGCACCCCTTTATAGGATTCATTCCAGGTAGCTTCCAGCCTGTTCCTTTGCTCTTCGGTCAGGTCTTCACCCGAAATAATGGTGGCCGGCGTTGCGTCGTTCAGAAAGAAATTTTTCTGAAATTTGGCTGCATATTCATCGATCTCGATTTCATCCGCCAGCGGCTCACTCTGTCCCAGCCCGCGTCCAAACGGATCGTAGGGGTTGAGGTCGCGCATAACAAACATATCATCGACTGATACACTCATGATGCTACCGCTTGATGTCCTGATCTGATAATACGGATACCCAAGATATGGCGTCATCTGCACCCAGTGCGTCGGCACCGGCCACAGTTCAGATGGTCTGCCCAGCAGATCCCGCTCAATGACAAAGTACGCTTCACCTTTGAGCATTAGGTAAGTTTCAAACAGTTTCCACAGCGCAGCGGAGGAAAACTCGTACATAGGATTGAGCCGCTTCCAGAAGGTAAGGAAAGGGTGGGATTCTATTTCTTCCTCGCTGCCATCCTCCTTTACCCTGTACAGTTTGCCCTGCACAAACGACAGATCAGAGGCTATTCTTCCAACTACCGCCAGGCGCGGGGTCTGTGCATAGTACCGGATCCATTCCTCGGTATTCTTTCTGGGCGGCGAGGTATAGCGCGGGAGAAAGCGGCTGTTTCTCCCATAGTTTCTTGACGGTCTGTCCCTGCGCCAAAAATCAAAAATTCCGATGACAATTACCTCCCTTCCAGTGAAATGATATCGTCACTTCTCTTCATGACTGTGTGGACAAAATAGCGTATATCGTCCATCGCGTGGTCGTTTTCCTTGAGCGGTGCATCCTTCCCTGATTTTTCGTCCCACACATACAGGCCAAACTCCCGGATCGCATCCTTGCAGCAATCGTTAAAAAAAATGCGGCCGCACTGCAGGTAGGTTGCTACCTGCCGGATTCCGTTGACCACATCATTGTCTGCCTTTTTGACCGAATAGCGGTCATGCCGGCGGATGCAGGTAATGAAGCTGGCAGCGGACGGGTCTACGATAACATCCTCAATCCTTCTCCCTCCTGCCAGTTCCTCCAATGCCAAATAATACTCTTCATCGGTCAGCTGCCTGTTTTGCTTTCTGCCGTCCCAGTAGTATTCCCGGATACGATACCAGTGTTCCGGCACGCGGTTGCCCTCATTGTCCAGGTGAGCCGACACGCGGCCCCACAATCCCATCGACATCGGGTTGAGTGTGCCATAGTCGCAGGATATGTAATACTGGTCGTATGGCCGGTCCTCCTGCGGGACAACATGATATTCCCTGTTAAACATCGGATAAATAACGCCCTCTGCCTTGACCCATTTGCCAAGGATAAACCGGTCATAAAACACCCCGCTGTACAGGCTTTCATATTCCGCACGCTTTTCCGCGCTGATGGTAAGGTTGTCCTCCATAGTAAAGTGCTGGTAAAATATTTTCTCTTTTTTCTTTTCATCTTCCGGCGCAATCCATTCTTTGTAAAACCAGTGCTCTGGATTTTCCGGATTGCAATTGAACCAAAATCGGCTGCCTTCCACTGAACAGCGCGCCATTGCCTGCTGCACAAAGGATTGCGGCATCAGGGCGACCTCATCAAACAGCACGCCGGCCAGCGTCATGCCCTGGATCAGGTCCTGGCTGCGCTCATCACGTCCGCCGAAGATGTAGTATTTATTGATCCGGTTCCCGCTACAGACATAAACAACATTCTCCGCTCTGGAATCCTGTACCCGATACCCAAGTCCTATCAGCATCCGTTTGAGCGTGTCCAGGACGTTACGCCGAAATGAGCCAATGGTTTTACCGCACATGGCAAAACTGCAGCCATTGAACGTTTCCATCGACCACAGCACGAAGGAAAGGGACATGGACAGGGTCTTTCCCGACCGGATAGAGCCGTCCGCAATGATTGACAGCCGATCCCTTACCGGAGACGCCTTACACCACCACAGCAGGACCTTGAGCTGCTTTTCCGAAAAGTCAGAAAACCGGAAATCAATCCTCTCTGATCTCTGTTTCAGGCTTCTGAGCATTCTCATTTTCTTTCTCCTTGAGCTTTAAAATAGAATCGTTGAGTATCTGAGTGAAGTTGGTAACCTGTTCGCTATCGCCGTTCTGGTGATCCAGGCAATATTGATACAGCCATTCCAGTGCCTTCATTTTGTCGTACAATTTAACGGAAGCCCCGTCTTTACCCATCTTGATTTGGCTGATGAGCTGCCCATCCACTTCTGTTGATTCTTTAAACTTTATAGTGTTGACCAATTCTTTTAGTTCATGTTTTTGACCGTCCTCCCCTTTGACCATGATCGGCCCAAACGGTCCCATAACAGGCTTCTCTTCCTGGCCGAAGGATACAAAATCCGTGATATCCGCAAAGGCAATGTCCACATACCGTTGAAAAATATCTTCCTCTGTCAAAAGTTCTCTCTCCATTCGTTGTTTTTTCAGCTCTTTGATCTCGTTTTTTATCCGAGTATTTCCGAGTAATGCCGGCCCGTTGGTGAGCGCCGTCTGATAGCTGCAGCCGTATGCTTTTTGATAGGATTTTGTCGCGTTGAAAGTTCTAAGATAGTAAGCGCAAAAAAGCCGCTGTTTATCGGACAAATCCGAATTTTCCAACTGTTCAAAAATCCGCTCTTTTTCGCTGTGATCTATCTCTTGCGAACCCTTGCTTTTTTCTTTCCGAACGTTCGCTTTCTTTTCCGAACGTTCGGAATCCCATTGGTAGGTATTTTTCCACCTCCGTACGGTGCCAGCAGGTAGCTCCAGCAGCTGTGCTATTTCAATCAGCTTCATTCCCTTTCGGTACATTTCCTGAGCCTGTTTTACCTTCTCATTTGGTGCTCTGGGCATCTCACCACCTCTCTCAACGCTTTATTATTTTTCCTGTGAAATTCTCTTTTCCGCTACTGCGTAGTACTCTGCATCCAGCTCAAAGCCGATAAAATCCCGCCCGCTGCGGATGCAGGCCACCGCCGTTGTCCCGCTGCCCATACAGTTATCCAGGACCAGCGCGCCCTCGTTGGTGTAGGTGCGGATGAGATACTCAAACAGTGCCACCGGCTTTTGGGTCGGGTGCAGGCCGCGCTCACAGGGGATCTCCAGCAGGTTGCGCGGATAGTTGATGTACTCGGTCACATAGTCCGAGCTCAGGCCATGGCTGTATACCTGACCCCGCCTGCGGCTATCCCCCTTATGGTGGACTGGCTTGTCCAGCCGGATGAGCCCCTGGGGGTTATAGATCGGTGGTCTTTTGTAGAATACCACTATATCCTCAATACACCGCATTGGCTGCTTTCTCACAAGCGCAAAACCGGTCGGCTGATTCTTCTTCCAGTACCAGCAGTACCGGAAGAGCTTGCGGTTGCTCTGGATGAGCGCCGTGGTAAACGGCTGGATAGCTGTCAGCACAATGGCGCCGTTGTCCTTGATGATCCGCTCATACTGCGCCCAAAGCTCGCCAAAGGGCAGCACGCTGTCCCAGCGGCAGTCGGTCACGCCATACGGCAGATCACACAGGATCATGTCAATTGACTTGTCCTCGATTGCCTGCATTCCGGCCAGGCAATCGGTGTTGTAGATTCGGTTTTTTCTAACATTTATCGTTTCACCTTTCTCGGGGCAGGTGGAAAACGGCATGAAAAAAGCCGGATTTCTAAACGAGAAAGCCGGCTGAAAATTTGAAAAAATCGCTTAAATATGCGATTTTTCTTCCAAAAACTATTGACAATAGCGTAACGCTATGATATAATATAATCAAAGGAAAGGAGGTGAAACGGATGGGTAAGAAGAAAAAGAAAAAAGCCCGAAAGCGCTTTGTTAAAAAGCTGAAAAAATTCCTTCAAATCGTCTCCCTGATTGCCGGAATCGTTTCAGTCATCTACACAGTGCTTAAGGGCTAGCCGAAAGGGGAGCGGGTTCACCGCTCGCTCCCCTCTCCAATTAAATTATAACCCATCCGCAAACAATGTACAAGAAGTATTTCAAAAATGTCCCGCTGTATTTGCTGACAATGGCCAATGTGATTTTGGGAATTCAAAAAGGCTTTTCCTGGGTCACCTGGCTTGCCATCATCCTGGCGGCAATCGTCATTTTGTGGGACGTCTGGGAGGCTATTCATCATGGAGACTAAAGACATCAAACTCTCTCCCAAAAAAGGGGGCCATGGACATATCACCAGCTATTCTGTCAACCTCGGCAGTGCAGAAGTTCGTTCCTGCGGTTTTCTGGATGCCGAGGGGGTCCCCTTACCAATCGAAAAAATAATTGATCCGGAAAACCACCAGATCATCATCCGACTCAAAGCAAAATAGCCAACACAAAAGCCGCTTGGTCTCTTGACCAGGCGGCTTTTGTGCAAAATAAAGGAGTTCAATCATGAAATCATGAAAGGGAGGTGATCTGCGTTGGTGTTTCCTCGGTCCCATCTTCTTCATGATACAGTATATCACACTTGACAGATGACATTCTATGACATTTTGATTTTTTCGATTGCCGTTTTGTGGATCCGATGCACCTGGCGGCAGGAGTACGGTATTTTATCCGCTACCTCCTCAAAAGTCATCCCCTCTATGTATTTTAGCTGCAGCACGCTGCGGAAGCGTTCGTCTTCCAACGTGTTGATCGCTCTTTCGATCTCTTGTCTGCGACTTTGGAGCAGCTGCATTTCCCGCGCAAGCTCTTCCTGCAGCTCGCAGATTTTGTCGACGCACTTCTGCAGCTGATCACCTCCGCCCGCTGCTTTGGGTTCCGAGGAAAAACTGGTTGTGATTTTGGTCGCCCGGTTGTTCCAGACCTGCAGCTCATCGGTTAGGCTCCCAATTTTTGCGTCGATAATCTGGTAGCTTTTCAGCCACTCGACTTTTTCCTGGTAGGTCATCGGCATCGCCTCCTTTTAGCGTGATCATCTTCTCCCGCACCAGCTTGTCCACCACCCGCCCGATCTCCCGATATCCTGCCATCTGCGCAAGCCGCTGCAGGTTGTAGGCCGTCTGGGATGTGACCAGGAGCGACAGGCGGCGGAGATTTTTATTCGACATTTGACTCCGCCCCCTTCCACTCCCAGTGATTACCGCGGGTGCATTTTACGCACGTCTCATCATCGTACCCAAACGGCTTATCGTGGATACAATGCGCACACTCCCCGATATCCTTCAGGTCCGCTACTGCGGCGTCGCGCTGGCGCTCGGCTTCCTGCGCGCGGATCAGCAACTGCCTGATTGCGGCCGCAGCCTTGGTACAGGTATCAGGCAGCGTCGCGGGGAGTTTCCAAAGATCGGTCGCGGCCTGTTTCGCGCATCTGTCCAGCTCATCCTCAAGTCTCTGCAGCTCTTCTTCGGTAGCGGGCGCCGATCCCGCTCCCTCATAGCACTGACTGCAGAGCACAACCCCCGCTACTACCTGTTTACCACATTTTGCACATCTTGCCATCTTACTTTTCCCCCTTGCTGTATTGGATATAGCACCCGCATTTCTTCGGGTCGTTTTTGCAAGCCTCCCGGCAGCGCGATCTGTTTCCGCACTCGGCACAGCAATAGTCCCCCTTGCGCCGCTTGCAGTCGCCCAGTTGACAGCCGCCTACTTTGATTTTGGTGGGCATGGTGATTCCTCCTTTGCGAAAAGCGGTTTTTTAAATTTCTCCCACTTCATCGTTCTATCGACCACCTTTCAGGCATTGCAGCAGAAAATCTATTTGCTGCTTATCGAGACTGCTAAACTCATCCCCATCGATGCCCACCACTAAGATCGGCCCTACAAAGCTGACTCCGCAAAAAGTCAGGTTATATGGCAGTCCCTCCAGCCGGCCCTCCTCGTTGCAGATAATGCAGCAATCAGTCGCCAGTGTCACGGTCTCAATATATCCTCCCACCACCTGCTGCAGTGCAGGCAGCGTGTTTTCGATTTCAGCTACTTCCGGCTCTTTGCCTGGCTGTTTGATAATGACCTTCATCCCGCTACCCCCTTACATTCTCTGGAATTCTTCTTTGTACTTGATGAGCTGTCGGTTGAGGAAATCTTCCAGGTCCATCCGTAGCGGGTCTGGAATATCCTCCTCGGTGTTCGGGGTTTTAAGCGATACCCACACGCCCTCTTGGAGATCCCCTATGATGCACTCGCAAATTGCGATTGCTTTCTTCAAGTCAATTATTTTCTGCAGCTTTCCTTCTGTCATGATTTTTCCACTCCTTATCTGATAATCGGATATTCTTTTCCAGTGTCGCATCGCAGGCGCTCTCCCTGCCAAAGACACAGGTACTCTTGGATGGTCTTGATCGCCGCCTCCGCCTCATAACAGACCACTGCGCAGCGGCCCATCTTCTTGAGGGTCCTGAGCCAGCGCTTCTGCTCTGGGGAGATGGTGTTCTTTCCGTGCTTGAGCTCGATGTGCAATCCGGTGTATGCTCCCCTTGCCACCGGCAGCTCCAGATCCGGCACTCCCGGCTTGACTCCCTGGGCTTTGAGGTTGGCTGCCTCCCTGGCGTTCCAGCTCCCGCCATTTGGCACATGGTAGATGTACTCCAGTTCTGGCCAGCGCCCCTCCATCAGGATGCACCACTGGATCACCGCTTTCTGCTCATCGGCTTCGGTTCTGCTCATTTTTCAAAAATCGCTCCTTTGCGCTAAAACTTTACACATTTACAAGGCTTATCAGAGCCGGTTGCTCCAGCTCCTAAATCCTCAGCTTGTCCCTTGGCCGCCGGCGGGGCGGATCGGGGATTTTGACATATTTAAAGTAGAGATACCCATACCTGGTCGCCCGGCTCTCCACCAGCATATAGCCCTTGGGGGCCTTGGGCGGCTTGCGCTCACTGTACTCCCGCTTGATCTCCTTTGGCTTCTCCCGCTCCGGCTGCCACAGGTTTTTGGTGGGCCGCCAGCGGTGGCCGCCCTGCTCTGGCGTCCAGTGGTCAAAGAGGTAATTGGCCAGACCGGTGTAGTCCTGTCCGTGATCCACGCCGTCATAATAGCAGTGCTCCCGCAGATGCTCGATGCGTACCACGCTGCCCAGATACCACTGCTTGCGGATGTACTCCTCCGGCACCCCCTCGGACACCATGTGCATGTGGATGCGCTGCGTCGCCTTGCCCCGTCCGAGGTAGGCCATGATCCGCACATCCGGGTAGGCATATTGCAAGCGACGGATGAAGTTGTCCCGCAATCGCTTTGCCTCCTCAAAGGTATGTACCTCGTATTCGTCAGAAAGGGTGAGGGTGCTGTAGAGGGATGTCGGGCCAAAGTTGGCGTTAAAGAGGCGGGTATGTTTGCGGCGGGAAATCTCCAGCTTGTGCTGCTCCCGCTCCTCCGGGGTTGCAAATCTCGGGCGCCGCGGGCGGGCTGTCCGCACGTCTAGCTTATCCGATATATCGAAAACCTCCTGCTCACAGACCACTCCCGAGTATGTCCTGACTTTGACCCTGCGCATCCTATCCCTCCTCTCAAACCTCTCAAAAAGGTGCGAAAAAAAGCGGCTGCTCGCCGCTCTATGTAAAAAGCTCCTCCGGCGTGTGCCTGCCCAGGAGGAGCAGCTTGTCCAGCCCCCGCTCAAACTCCGCCCGCTGCTGATCACTGACGGGGAAGCTGCGGTGCAGCTGGTGCTTTGCAAGGTAGCGCGCATAATACTCCGCCACCATCTGGTTAGTCAGCTTATACCGATAACCGTACTGGTTGGGCACACCCGCATAGATCAAATCCTGCTCGGGGTAAGCATAATAGGCTGCCGCTCCCCGCCATCCGCACCACTGCACCTGATATCCTGTCCCATTCCATCGGGAGATCACGCCCAGCGTCCCTGCCGGCGGGTAAAGGCGCGGGAAGAGCGATGCCTTTTCCTTGCTTTTCTGCATAACCCAGTTGCCTTTTTCCAGCTGCATCTCAGTTCCTCCTTTTCTGTTTGCCCTGGCGCTGCCGGTCAATCGCCTGGATTATCTTTTCCCGACGATTTTCGCAGATTGCCGCGTACTCGGCCCAGTAAGTTCTTTTGCTTATCTCATCCAGCTCATCATAGATCATCTTGGCCGGGCAATCCTCGCAGGCTTCGCTTCCCGTCTTGCCGCACTCCCTGCACTTGACCCGGTCGGCCAGCTGGTAGGCGGGCTTGTGTTTAGGAGGCCCGCCGATTGTGATGCGCATTTTTCTTTTCCTCCGCCATCTGGTGCAGCTTCCGGGCAAACCGCCGGCGGTGCAGCCAGAGCGCTACCTCATACAACACCGGCAGCAGGATCAGCCCGCCGAACAGGACCATACCGATGATGATAATCTCAAACATCCTCGTTTTCCTCCACTTCTCCCGTCTCCGGGTCAATGCGCAGCTGCGCTGCATCCTCTTCCTGCTGCTGGTGCTTGTCCGCCCAGCGTCCACACTCCCAGCGCAGGTCCTGCAGGTTGTCCAAAAACGCATCTTTGATGATCTCCGCATTGCTGGCCGCGATGAGCGCCAGGAGTTCAAAGCCTGTCTTGACCGCAACAACCTCCTGGCCGCTTCTGGTCCTGCGGATATAATACTGCAGGCCCTGCTTGATGCCGGCAAGCGGCGCCAGATACTGGGTGTCAATCACCGCGATCCCGTCCGCGTCCTTGAGCAGCCGATAGGTGCTGTCGTAGCAGTTGAGGTCAAAGGGATAGATCTCGGCCTGTTCCTCGCCCTCCAGCACATCCACCATCAAGTCCAGCATCCCTTCTTCCTGGACCATCCAGTCCGGCTGCTTGTCCTCCGTGATGTCAAAGATGGTGAGGACATTTCCCTTGCTCACTTCCAGGGTTCCCGGCACCATCCAGCAGGCACACCCCTGCCCGATATATTGGCATCCGCTGCCGGAATAGATGTACACCATCTTCCTGTTCTTGCACAGGGAGGCAATACTTTTCAGCCTCATCGTCCGCCGCTCCTTTCCTACAATTCCAGTGCGCCGCTGCTGCCTGTGATGCGGCTCTTGCACTTATTGCACACCGCGATGGTGGTTCGGTGGCCGTTATACTCGCTGCGGATAGCCTTGATCTTCCCGCCGCAGGGGCAATCGATCATCACGATCCGGCCTTCTGGCTGCCGTTTTAGGCCCGCTACTACCGCCGCAATAAATTTTGCTTCTTCCTGCAGTTCCTCTTTTGGGATGTCTTCCAGTTTCATTTACACCTCTTCCTTTCCTTCTGCCAGACACGCCAGCACCTTTCGGGTGTAGGCTGTCTCGTGGATGCCCTGCTCCCATTGAGCTTTGGCGCCGCCCTCCCCGAGGTTGTAGGCCATCAGGCTGTCGGTCAGGCTGTACCGCTTCAGGTAGCCGCCGAGAATATAGGCCCCAGCCCGGATATTCTGCACGGGGTCGGAAAGGTCGGTAGTGCCGATCTGCTCCTGCAGCCACGGCAGGTTGATGCTATGGATCTGCATCAGGCCATAGCACTCACCATTTTGGGCGTCCGGCTGGTAACCGCTTTCGACCTCCATCACTGCAAAGAGGACATCCGGCAGGACGCCGTACTCCTCACAGGCGGCCAGCGCCACATCCTGCAGCTCGTGGTCGAGCGGGATGTCCCGGTACTTGTCCGCCTCCGGGGCCTTGACCTCCACCCGCAGCCGGCAGACAACCGGCTGCACCGCTTCCTCGGGTTCTTCTTCCGCCAGCGTCAGGATCGGCTCCTCCGGCGGCGCGTCGCGGATCACGTCCCGCGGCTCACAGCTGGCCAGCAGCAGGCACAGGCAACTGACAATCAAAATTGCTCTCATCCTTATTTTTGCACATCCTTTATTTTTAACTTCCGGCTGTTGGGCCGGTTAAAAGTCCACGCCCTCGCGCGGCGGGAAGATCAGCGGGTAGTATGTATCGCACCCATGCGCGGCCAAGATGGAGTTAAATACCTCCTCGAGGTTTCGCCTGTTCTGCCGGATTGTTTCGGGGTCCCGTTTGGCCGAGTTAAACATCGCGACCGCTACCCCGTCCGGAAATTTTTTGATTCCCAGAAATTCCCGGCCATCCGGCATGATCTGCCCAGGCACACAGTCCTTGTACATGATTTCCACTTCGGTAATCATGTCGCTCGGGTCTTTCTTTTTCGATTTTGCCATGATTTGATCACTCCTTCCTGGTGCAATGTATGCGATACAGGCTCCGAGATATGAGGTGCTATTCGCTTTCTTCTTTTTGTGGCTTCTGCTGATCGGTGGCAGTCTCCCTTTTTATTTCCACGATCCCCATAGCACCCAAGGACATATGAGACGAGTATCATCAGTAAACTTTTCCAGTTAATCTACTGGATTTTTACTCCTATAGCAATATCTTACCGTGATACTCTTACTTCTCATCTTCTTGAGTTTCTTGGAAAACTTTAAGATAAAGCGAGTAAGCAATATCGTCGCTGCCGCTTGTCCTTGCTCCGCCACTACCTTATGAGCCAAAAGGAGCTGTTCCAAAAGAATATAGGGTACAATCTCTTCCTGTTTCATGGACGGTGATTGTACCTTTTCTTTTTCTTCCACTTTCATCACCTGCCCTTCTCTTTCCCCTTCCCTCGTGCTATAATGAAACCACCAGCCCCCGTCAGGGCTAAAATTTTATAGAAAGGGAGATTTTCATGACAAACTTTTGGGATGCCGGCAACATTGCTGCCTGGTGTGCTCTTGGTCTTTCTATCCTTACCCCTATTGCCACCAGCATTTCAAACAATCGATTCCAACTAAAAATGAAACGTGTTGAATTGTTCGTCTCATCCGAGCTAAAGGATATTGATGAATTTATATCTGTGGTAGGTAATGCCATAGATTCTGGTCAACCTGGTAACCGTTACTCTGCTGCATTTGGAAAAGTTTATGCTTTCGCGTCCCTACAATTAAAAGAACAATTGGATCAATTAAACGATCTGATTTTGGATCACCAGTTTCATGAGGCTCGACCACTCTTCTTTTTGGTTTGTAAGGAATTGCAGTCCAATTCTACTAAGTTCTAGACATTTAGCGTGCCGGGAACGATCTTAAACAAAAATGTTCCGATTGCACATACAAAAAGAACCCAGATCAAATAGATGACAAACACGTCTTTAGCATATTTCCGGCAGTTAATCCACATGACGATCAGACAAACAATGGCAAGCACCATCAGCGAAGACCATAACCAGTCTGTTAATATCAACGCTCTCACCACCTTTTCTTAAATATTTTTAAGAAGTTTTAGAACCTTATTGCAGCTGTCGGCGGATGGGCTGTAAATTTGCTGATAGGACAAAAGTGACAAGTTCTCCTTGTTGGCCACACTCCTGCAAAACTCAAGTAGTAGTTCTATAACTGCCTGCTGCTCCTGGACTCGTTCTTCAAGAGCAGCAATTCTTTTATCTTCCACTTTCATCACCCACCCTTCTCTTTCCCCTTCTCCAGTGCTATAATGAAACAACCAGCCCCTGCCAGGGCTGAGTTTCTACTACGAAGGAGGTGAATATAATGAAAATCCAAGCAAAAATTCACTGTTGTCAGTGTAATTCTGATTATCAGGTTTACTTGCAATCTTTGCAGCACGATTCTCCTATTCATTGCCCAAATTGTGGAGCAATTATGGACACTGATATGTGGAACATGGTTGTAAATGCAACATATGCTGTCAATGACGTCAACAATCATTTTCAGAAATACCACAGTGAAAGAGAAGAAAATTTGTTTTATTTAAGTGTTGTATCGTCTGGCAAATCCAAATAGTGGCTAAAAAAAAGCACTTTCAACACAAATTGAAACAAATCTTCGACAACCGCTGGTGATCTGCAGAGATTATTTTTTATGATAACCTCCTTCAGATCACCAGTTATTTTTTGAAAAAAATCTTCACTGGTTTCATCAATTAGTAAATCCCTTAACCTTTTTATTTCCTGTATTTTCCTCTCTATTTTTTCTATTTCTTCCACCCCCATCACCCCACCCTCTTCTCTGAATCGAATAAATAGCTTAGATCCATTTCTGGGAAAAATGCCTGCTTTATTTTAAAAGCCTCTTCAATTGAGAATGAAGAATCACCATTAATTTTGTTAGACACTGTGTTTGGATGCATTTTCAGTAGCGCTGCAATTTCTGACTGTGTGATTCCCCTTTTTGCAATTTCTCCTTTTAAATTTGCATATCCTCTATTCATTGTCATCACTCCTTAAAATTATGCGTTTGAATAGATTTCACTTTGATTATATATTCAATTGCATATATTGTCAAGTGTTTTTTATGATTTTTCATAAAAATATATTTACTTTCATATTTTCTTGTGCTATGATTAATTTACAGGAGGTATCTTCGAATGGGTATTGGAAGCACTTTACAGGAACTTTTAACACTAAGGGGAACTAATGTAAACGAGTTAGCTAAACAAATTAATATCAGTCCCCAAACTTTGTACAGTATTATCCGCCGAGATAATATGAAGGTTGATATTGATGTCTTAGCTAGAATATCCGAATGTCTACATGTAAATATGGAATATTTTTATAATCAAAGTTTAGATAAAAAAAAATTCCCTGAACTTACCGAAGTAAGCCCAGGGAATGACAAAAATAAGCAGGAGCTGCTGCAAATATATGACGAGCTGAACGCCGATGGCCAAACCAACATGATGACCTACGCCCAGTTCCTTTCCTCGCAGCCGCAATATAAAAAATGTCAGGATATTTCCGATGAGAAAATAGGGTAATCGTTTTGCCAACGTTGGCAAAATGGTACTGAAGAAGCAGGAGGTGCTACTATTATGGACCTTTCCCTCACCCTGCAATCACAGATCGCACAGCTCGGCGCCCGCTACGGCGCCACAAAAATTGTCCTGTTTGGCTCCCGCGCGCGTGGGGATAACCACCCCCGCAGCGACATCGACCTTGCCATCTACGGGATGCCCGAAAGGCAGCAGGCCCCCTTTTACTTTGCCGTTGAGGAGGAGCTGCAAACCCTGTTAAAATTTGATCTGGTTCACATTACCGAACATACCAGCCCCGCACTGCTGGAAAACATTCGAAAGGACGGTATCACCATCATGGAGTCCTACTCCGAAAAGCTGAAAAATTTTGAAAAGGCGCTCACCCGCCTGCAGGAATCCATCGAGGAATACAACCAGACCCACAGCGACACGGTGCGCGACGGGGTCATCCAGCGGTTTGAATTTACCTGTGAGCTCAGCTGGAAAACGACGCGCGAGTTTTTGCTGGATCAGGGATACTCCGAGATCAACAGCCCAAAAGCGGTCATGCGGGAAGCCTACTCCTATGGACTGATCAAGGATGATCAGGAATGGATCCACCTCCTCAATGACCGAAACCTGACCGCTCACCTCTACGACGAAAAAGCTGCCGCCGAAATCTATCACCGCATTGTCTCCCACCATGTTGGCTGCTTTGCCCAACTTTTGGAGCAATTAAAAAACAACTAAAATATAAAAAAAGCCGCCCTCCGTGCGTCAACACAAAGAGCGGCGTGCAAAACCCCCATACTGCCACATACAAGAGCTTGCATGGATATTATACCACAATATCCGTGCGTCGAAAAGAGGCGCAAAATGAATAAATCGATTTTATCTGCTATGTATCTCCGCAAATCGCGCGCTGATGATCCGGGTGAGGACGTCATGGATACGCTGCACCGCCATGAGAGCATCCTGCGCGCCGTCGCCAAGCGCGGCAAGTACCTGGTCCACGAGGATTGCATCTATCGGGAGGTCGTCTCCGGCGAAAATATTTTTTCCCGCCCGCAGATGATCCGTCTGCTAGAAGATGTCACCAAAGGCAAATATCAGTCGGTCCTGGTGGTCGATATCGACCGTCTGGGCCGCGGCGATATGCGGGACCAGGGCCTGATCCTGGAAACCTTTAAGGCCGCAGACACCCTCATCGTCACCCCCGAAAAGGTCTACGATCTCAATAACGAGATGGATGAGGAGCTGACCGAATTTAAAGGCTTTATGGCTCGCCGCGAATACAAGATGATCACCAAGCGGCTCAAACGTGGCCGCGAACAGACCGTCAGGGCCGGCGGATTTGTGGCCGATCCTCCTTATGGCTGGAAGCGGGCCAAGATCAATAACCTCCCATCCCTGGAGCCACACGAAACTGAAGGTCCCATCATGCAGATGATCGTCGAGATGTATGGCAACCAAGAGCCGATCAGTGCCATCCAGGAGCGCCTGGCCGCCATGGGCGTGTACAATCGCAAGGGGCAACCGTTTTGCCGCTCGAGTATCCGCCACATTGCCACCAATCCCGTCAACGCCGGCCTGATCCGATGGAACCGCTACAAAAACATCCGCAAAGGGCAAAACGGCTCTCCGACCGGCTACGAAATCGAAAACCCACCGGAGGACGTCATCCTGGTCAAAGGTGTCCATCAACCACAGGTATCGGTGGAGGCCTATCAAAAATGTGTCAACGTCTGCAAGAGCCGAGCCGCTCCGTCGGTCAAAAAGGGATTGCACGGCGTTGTCCGCAACCCTTTGTCCGGCATTGTCATCTGCAGCAACTGCGGCAGCCGGATGCAGATGCAGCACAGCTCCACCAAAGACACCAGGACCCTACTCTGCACGCACCCCGGCTGTATGCCCGGCGTCGATATTGTCCGCGCCGAAGCTGCGATGCTGGATATCCTGCGCGACAAGCTGGAGGAGATCCGCACCGGCCAGGGAAAAAAGCAGCAGGACAAAGCGCTCGCCGCCCTGCAGAAATCAGTCCACGCCGCCGAAAAAAATATTCAAACCCTCAAAAAGCAGCAGGATAAACTGTACACCCTGCTCGAGCAGGAGGTCTACTCCCTCGAGGTATTTAAGGAGCGAAATCAGGTCATATCCCAGAAGCTCACCGACGCCCAGGAGCAGCTGAAGATAATGCAAGACCAGGTCGACGATCTTAGCAGCCGGAAAGAAGAACGTCTCGCCCAAAATATCGAGAACGTCCTCGCCAACTACGAATACTCCTCCATAAAGGAGAAAAACCGCCTGCTCAAAACGGTAGTGGAAAAGGCCATCTATTTCCGCAAAACCCGCACTTCCCCCTTTGCCCTAGATGTCACTTTTATCAACATGTAATCAAAAAGGACCGCAATCACGCGGTCCTTTTTTGTCCTCTATGGTGCTCTATCTTATTCGCTACAGGAGTCGTAAATCCTCTCAGCATCGATGCAGACGGCCTCTTTAAAGCAGCTGGTGTCGCCTGGCCGAATGACTACCTTCGATTCTGGCATAATATCCCTCCATTTTAGGACGGCAGCAGGAACGAACGCCACGCTTCCGCCGCCGCTATGAGATACATCAGCGCAGGCAGGATACCGCGCCGACATTCAATACCAGTTTATGAAACCTCGCAGATTTTGTGAACCAAATCGAGCTCAAACCGCCTTCTGACAGAGCCGCTCCTCCTTTTCCCGACGCTTTACGAAAGCCAAAAGAGCCGGCCCGCACGCAGCATGCGCGCAAGCCGGCCCTTTTTTATTCTATGCCATCCGGCAGGAGGCTGTGAACGTTCCCGCCTACCGGCGTCCCTGCCGGCATTCATCAGCTGAGCTTTGTCAGCTTGGCAAACTTGTACATGATCTTCTTGGTACCCACCGTGTCGAACAAAACCTCCAGCAGGCAGTCGCCGCCCATCGGGGTGACCTTCACGATGCTGCCCTCCCCAAAGGTTTTGTGGCTGACCCTGTCCCCTGCCTTCAGGGTGCAGGCGGCGCCGGTTGGGGCGTCCGAGCTGTAGGAGGTGGTCTTTTGACGCAGCCCACCGACGCCGATGGCGTTGTCGGCGTGGGTCTTTTTGACCGTATTGGCCCTTTTGAGCTCGGCTGCACTGGCCTTGCGCACCGTCTTGTCCTCCACGTCGCAGCAGGAAGCGGGGATCTCGGTGACAAAGCGGGAGACGCGATTGCGCACCGTCTGTCCAAAGATCATGCGCTGCGCGGCGTTGGTGATGTAGAGCTGCTTTTTGGCGCGGGTGATGCAGACGTAGGCGAGCCGCCGCTCCTCCTCAATCTGGTCGGGGTTGTAGATCGCCTGCACGCCGGGGAAGATGCCCTCCTCCGCGCCGCAGAAAAAGACGTTGTTAAACTCCAGGCCCTTTGCCGAGTGCATGGTCATCATAATGACCCGGTCGGCATTTTCGTCGTAGTTGTCGAGGTCGGTGTAGAGGGTGACCTCCTCCAAGAATCCCGACAGGGTGGGCAGCACAACCTCCGGCTGCTCGTCGGGGTTGTCCGGGTCGATGGACGGCTGTGGAATTTTCTCGGTCTCCTCGATGTACTTGAGGATGTTGGTCTTGAGCTCACCGACGTTCTCAATGCGGGTGACCCCTTCCTCCCCCAGCGACTGCAGGTAGATCATGTAGCCGGTCTCCTCCAGCAGCTCGTCAAACAGCTCCTCCAGGTTGCCGCCGTCCGCGATCTCTCCCAGCCGCTCGATCATCTGCGCAAACTCCATCAGCTGATGGCTGCGCTTGGCAAGCGGCTGGTACTCGTCGGCGTGGGCCAGCACCTCAAACAGTGGCAGGCCCAGCATGTCGGCGATCTCCTGCGCCTTGTCGACGGTGGCGTCGCCGATGCCACGCTTTGGCTCGTTGATGATGCGGCGCAGGCGGACCGAATCGGAATGGTTATCGATGACGCTCATGTAGGCGATGATGTCCTTGATCTCCTTGCGGTCATAGAAGCGCTGGCCGCCGATGATGCGGTAGGCGATGCCGGAGCGGATCAGCGCATTCTCGATGGTGTTGGATTGGGCATTCATCCGGTAGAGGATGGCGTGGTCGGCAAATTTCTGTCCCTTTGCCACGTTGTCCAAAATGGTGTCGGCGATAAAGCGCGCCTCGTCCTGCTCGTTGAGTGCGCGGTAGACCTTGACCGGTGTCCCCTTCGGGTTCTGGGTCCACAGCGTCTTGCCCTTGCGCTGGGTGTTGTTTTCGATGACGGCGTTGGCCGCGTCCAGAATGGTCTGGGTGCAGCGGTAGTTCTGCTCCAGGCGGATGACCTTGGTGTCGCGGTACTGGTTTTCAAAATTCAGGATGTTCTCGATGGTGGCGCCGCGGAACTTGTAGATGCTCTGGTCGTCGTCGCCGACCACGCAGATGTTCTGATGTCCGCCCGCCAGCAGGCTGACCAGCAGAAATTGGGAGTTGTTGGTGTCCTGATACTCGTCCACCATGATGTAGCGGAAGCGGTTGCGGTATTTTTCCAGCACGTCGGGGTACTGCTGGAAAATTTTGACGGTAAAGATGATGATGTCGTCAAAGTCCAGCGCGTTTGCCGCTTTCAGCCGCTTCTGGTAGTAGCTGTAGACCTTGCCGACCACCTCCTGGCGGTAGTCGCCGTTTGCCTCCCGCAGCACGTCCTCCGGGGAGAGCAGCTGGTCCTTGGCCGCGCTGATCGAGGCCAAAATTCCCTTTGGCGCCATCACCTTTTCCTGGATGGCCAGCTCCTTGAGCGCCTCCTTGATGATGCGCACCGAGTCGTCGGTGTCGTAGACGGTGAAGCTGCGCTCATATCCCAGCGCGGTGATCTCCCGTCTGAGGATGCGCATGCAGGCCGAATGGAAGGTGGAAGCCTGGATGTCCAGTGCCTGCTCGCCCAGCATCGCCTCCAGCCGCTCCTTTAATTCTCCCGCGGCCTTGTTGGTGAAAGTGATGGCCAGGATGTTCCAGGGGCGCACTGGACGGTCGGCTACAATGCGGGTCAGGCGCTCACGGGTGATGTCCCCGTCGTCGAGCTTGTCGTCCAGCCAGTCCTGCAAAAAGGCAAGATCCTCCTCGCCCACCCAAGCCGGCACATAGTCGCTGTGATAGGCGTTGCCGAACTGCACCATGTTGGCGATGCGGTTGACCACCACGGTGGTCTTGCCGCTGCCCGCTCCGGCCAGGATCAGCACCGGCCCTTCGGTCTGAAAGACCGCTTCCCGCTGCTTGTCGTTCATCCTGGAAAAGTGCTTTTCCAGCACCGCGCGGCGCAGCTGCAGATAGGTTTGTTCAAAATTTTGTGACATTGTATATCAAGCCTTTCTATCTCCGGTTATTCCATCAAATTATTGGAAAAATATTATAGCACATCCGCCCGCAAAAATCCATTGCCAAACCGCTCAAACTTTTCCCTTCCCCAACAAAAAAAGAGGGGCCTGCCGCCTTGCAATCTGCAAGGCGGCAGGCCCCGTCGGGTGCCTTGTGTTGTTTAATCTTCTTCCGGCTCGATCAGCGCGTAGTTGCCGTCGTGGCGTTTATACACAACGTTGATCTGTCCGCTTTCCGCGCTGCGGAAAACAAAGAATGTGTGATCCAGCATATTCATCTGCAGAATCGCTTCGTCCACTTCCATCGGTTTTACCGGGAAGCGTTTGGTCTTGACGACCCTGTACTCCTCGGGCTCGTCCATCTCCTCCACAAATTCCGGTGTGAAGGAAGCGGATTTCATCCGTTTTTCCAGCTTGCTCTTATTTTTTACGATCTGGCGGAACAGGGAATCAATGACGGCTTCCAGAGCATCCTCACGCTCGTCCGCGGTCCTCTCTGCCCGGAAGAAAAGTCCCTCCGATTTAATGGTGACCTCGACGGTCTCATGGTCACCCGAATGGATGACGGTGACCTGCGCCTGCGCGTTGCCGCCGAAGAACTTGTCAAACTTGGCGAGTTTCTTTTCTGCCCTCGCGCGGAAAGAGTCTTTGATGCCTGTGTTTCTGGCTGTGATGTTAACCTTCATTGTTTCAACCCCTTTTGCGATAGTATACAAAATATTTAGGTTGAGTCCTTTTTATTTTGTTGAGTTTATTATACTACTTTCCTCTTTAAAGGTCAAGGGAATAATGGGACATTTAATAGAAAAAACAACATCTTTACATTCTTTCCAAACTCTTTTCACAAAAATTCCCTGCTACCCTTTAAAATACATGTACAGCTGGCAGGGAATCATGCCGTTGTAGAGCTTGCGGCGCTTGTCCGCCTTCCTGCCAAAGGAGCGCTCAAACTCCATGTCCGGGCTGATGATGTAGTACCGGTGCGGGAACCCCTGCCCAAAAACCTTGCCCATAGTGCGGTAAATCTCCTGCGCAGCCTTCATGTCCAGCAGGCGCTCGCCGTAAGGCGGATTGCAGATCACCACACCTTTTTCTTTGGGGATAAAAAAGTCCTTGATGTCCCGCTGCACCACCTCGATGCGCGCGTCGACGCCCGCCTGTTTGGCGTTGTGCTGGGCCAGCTCCACCGCCTCCGGGTCGATGTCGCTGCCGTAGGCGTGGAAGGTGGCGTCCCGCTGGATCAGGTCGAAGGCGCGGTGGCGCTCCTGCTGCCAGACCTTTTGCTGCAGCCAGCTCCATTTTTCGGCGGAGAATCGCCTGCGCAGACCTGGCGCGATGCGCATGGCGTGCATGGCCGCCTCGATGAGCAGGGTGCCCGAACCGTAGAACGGGTCGTACAGCTGGGAGTCGGGATAGACGTGGGCGATGTCGATGATGCCGGCGGCCAGCGTTTCCTTGATGGGCGCGATGACCGAGCTTCTGCGATAGCCGCGCTTGTGCAGGCCCACGCCGGTGGTGTCCAGCGAGATCATCACCTGGTCGTGATGGATGGAAAACTCGATGGCGCAGGTCGGTCCGCTCTCCTCAAACCAGTGAACGCCGTAGGCCTCCTGCAGGCGGGTAACGATCGCTTTTTTGATGATCGACTGGCAGTCGGGGATGCTGTGCAGCTGGGATTTCAGCGCCCAGCCGCTCTTGACCGGGAAGGCATCCTTGCGGCCGATGTAGTCCTCGAAGGGGATTTTGCGTACCCCCTGGAACAGCTCCTCAAAGGAGCGCGCCTCAAACCGTCCCAGCACCAGCTGCACCCGCTCAGCGGTGCGCAGGCCGATGTTGGCGCGGGCAATCAGATTCTCGTCCCCGTCAAAGGTGACGCGGCCGTCGGTGACCTGCACGTTTTCGCCGCCCATCCGGCGGATCTCGGAGGACAAAACGCTCTCCAGCCCAAAGTGGCAGGGAGCGGACAATGTTACTTTCAACTCTCCATTCTCCTTTTTTCTCGATCTGTCGTATATGGTTGTTGTTGGCTTTATGATACCATAGTTTCCCAAGCGATTGCAAGGGGCCCGCTCTCTTTTCCCCCTCTCCCCTTCCACAAAAGCAAAGGATTTGCCTCTTCTCTTTCGGAAAGTAAAAACTCCAAAACTGCTTTCTTTAAGCGGAGGTAAACAGCCTGAAAAGGCGATGAAAAATCGAGCAAAACGGAGGATTTCGGGATTGTACATAGAGAAACGCAAATCAGGACAGTTAAATGGTGAATATTGCAGAATTTTGAATAAAAATCGCAAAAAATATTGACTTCCTGTCGGCTTGTGCTATAGTGTATATGATATGCGGCCCAACGTCCGTAAAACCGACGGGAGCTTAAAAAGACAATCGACAAGGGAGAGCAAACGGATGAAGGAGAATATTTTAATCAGCTTAAAAAATATCGTGGTCGAATTTGACGGCCAGCGCATCCTCAAAGGGATCAATCTGGACATTCACGACGAGGAATTTGTCACCTTTCTTGGCCCTTCCGGCTGTGGCAAAACCACCACGCTGCGCATCATCGGAGGCTTTGTGGAACCAAACCAGGGGGAAATCTACTTCGACGGCAAAAAAATCAACGGCGTCCCACCCTACAAGCGCAACGTCAACACCGTCTTTCAGCGGTACGCGCTGTTCCCGCACCTGAATGTGTTCGACAACGTGGCCTTCGGCCTGAACATCAAAAAGATGGACAAAAAAGTCATCGAGCAGAAGGTTCGATCGATGCTCAAGATGGTGGGTCTGGTCGGCTTTGAAAACCGCAACATCAACCAGCTTTCCGGCGGCCAGCAGCAGCGCGTCGCCATCGCGCGCGCCCTGGTCAACGAGCCGAAGGTTCTGCTGCTCGACGAGCCGCTGGGTGCTCTGGACCTAAAGCTGCGCAAGGAGATGCAGGGGGAGCTGATGCGCATCCAGAAGTCGCTGAAGATCACCTTCATCTATGTCACCCACGACCAGGAGGAGGCGCTGACCATGTCCGACCGGGTGGTCGTCATGAAGGACGGCGAGATCCAGCAGATCGGCACTCCGCAGGACATCTACAACGAGCCGAAGAACGCCTTTGTCGCCGACTTCATCGGCGAGAGCAACATCATCGACGGCGTCATGTACGAGGACTTTGAGGTGGAATTTGCCGGCCAGGCCTTCAAGTGCGTGGACAAGGGCTTTGCCGAAAACGAGCGTGTCGACGTGGTCATCCGACCGGAGGACATTATCGTCGGCGACTATGAGACCTCCCCGATCAGCGGCGAGGTGGAGTCGGTCATCTTCAAGGGCGTCCACTATGAAATCACCGTCGACGCCCACGGCTACAAATGGCTGATCCACTCCACCCAGAGCCAGCCGGTCGGCGCGCACATCGGCATGAACGTGCGCCCGGAGGACATCCACATCATGAAGAAGATGGAGGCGAAGGCAAGATGAAGATGACGCAGGCAAAGAAAAAGGCCTTCTGGCA